>JACCDX011237172.1_pt1 | contig 35781 bp, 32 predicted proteins | sample 7449681 | NCBI WGS metagenome assembly JACCDX01 (sample SAMN15323450, study PRJNA562643) | freshwater metagenome | isolation source: river surface water | place: USA:Blue River Watershed | collected 2017-08-18
ATGCTCTGTCTGGAACAAAGATTGGAAAAGCATTTACTGGTGCAGGTGGAATGGCTGCACTAAAGACTGGATCATTAGCAACGAATCTTTCTAACTTAGGAGCAATAGCAAAAGCTGTTTGGCTAAATATGGGTCCATTAGCACAGGGACTTCTTAGACTGGTTCCAGTTGTTGGATTGTCTGTAGCTGCATTCTCTATTGCTAGTGCTGCAATTAAAGAAAATAGGGCCAAGATTGATTATATGGGTAAGGCAGCCTTTGCTGCTGGAGAAAAGCTAAATGGCATTGCAAATGTTATTGGCTTTGATCCAACCAGAAATCCAGCTGACTATGGCAAAAATATTCAGGCTGGATCTACAGGAACTTCTGTATCAGAGCAGATTGGTGCAAGCCAGCTAGCAGGCAGCGAAGCTCTAGATAGCCTAATTGCAGAAAATGGTGCATATTATGCTGAGTTTGAGGGGCTTAAGCAGGCAAGTCTAGAAGAGGCTGGTCAGCAGATGACATCGCTAATGAATCAGCTGATAGCCCTTTCACCAGAAGGAACTGACATATCTAAGATTAGAGAATTTGTTATTGCACTTGCAAATAAGGCAGGCAAGGAAGGCATAACTCTTGGAATTGCAGTTAATCCATATGCAGATCCGCAAACATTTAATTCTCAAATGGATACTCTAATGGCTGATTTGCAGTCTAGGACTGGAGACCTATCTGGACAGATTAGTGAAAGAATTTCAGAGCTAAGCCCAAGTGGAGTGAATGCTCCAAGGGCAGGAACAGCCAAAGGAAGACAGGTTCAAAACCAGTTTGGTGCAGATGCTAGACAAATATTTAATGAAACAGCTTCTGCATTTGAGCAACTTAGAACTGCACTTGGAAGTGGTGCTATAGGTCTAGAGGAGTTTAATACTAGATCTGAGATACTAACTGCAAACCTAAAGACTATTCCATCACTGGTTGCAGGTCCAGCAATGAATGAAATGATAGCAGCATATGGAATTGATGGAGAGCTAGTTTCTGGAATAACTAATTTAACAAATAAGCTAGCATTGCTCCAGGCTCTACAGATGGGTGCACAGGTAGATCCATCCATAATAGAAGCCCTAGATGCTGCAGATAATCCAAATGCTACGCAAGCAGAACAAGATGCTGGTGCACAAGCACTAATAGATCTCGAAAAGGCTAAGCAGGTTGCAATTACAGACACGATTAATGCCTCTAAAAAATTAGCTGAGCAAAATATAAAAACTCAGGCATCTGTAGACCTATCCGCCATAGAAGCTGAAATAACTCAAAATGAAGAAATACTTGAGATGGCACCAAAGCTTGTTAAGGCTGGCATGGACGAGGCTGATGCATATGAGGCATTGACTGATGCAAAGTGGCAGAATATTTTTGCTAGTGCAAAGATTAAAGACTTAGAGGCAGATCCAACTGGAAAAACAACAACGAATATTGATGCAGCTGTAGCAGCATATAAAAACTGGAAAACTAGTATTGATAATGTTGCAGATGCCAATGAAAAGGCAACAGCACTCAAAAACTTCAACGACTATGTCAAAGATTTAGAAAAGGATAGAGATCTAAAGAAAGAACTAGAGGGCAATTCTGAGCTTGCTGCAGATGCTCAGCTAATTCTTAATGACGAAATGCTTAAGTCAGCTTATTACGCTGCTATGGCTAACGGAACCCTTGATGACTTCCTTGTAACTCTTGGCAAATATAAAGAGCTTGCCCCAGCTGCCAATGGCGGTACGCCAGAAAAGACTCCTTTTGAACAAGCAATTGAGCAGTTAAAGGATCAGCGTAAAGAGATACTTAATACATTCTCTGCATTTGCTAAGCTTAAGAAGGCTGGTATTGATACAGGAAAGGCATTTAGAATTGCCAAAGATCCAATTTTGGCTGCAGCTCTAGCAGCAGAAAAGGTTGGAACAAAGAAGTGGAAAGAGCTTGTAGCACTTATCAATAAGGTAAATGCAGAAACAGCAGTAGCAGAACTAAGAAACCTTACAAATGAAAATATTGCAGAAGCAGATGCAACTGCAAATCTAGATAAGATTAGCACCTTCCTAAAGAAGATTGGGTATGATGCTCAAGAGGTAGAGACGGTCATGTCTCAGATTGGTGATAACCCAGATATAATTGCTAAGTTCGTTGAAGACATTAAGGATGGAAAGGTTAACGCACAATCCATTAGAGATTACCTATCATCCGTTAAGAACATCAGGGTCAAGCTATCTATTGAGGATATGGAGGCAGATGTTAATAAGGCATTCTCTGATATATCAGAAGCGTTTGCTGCCATTAAAGAACAAATAAACCTTGACTTTGAGACTGGAACCAATGCATCTGGAAAGAATAAGATTAATCCACTAACTGGTCTTCCATATAACATTAATGAAATTAAAAAATCAATTAAAGATGCTCAGGATTATATTGCAGAAAGACAGTACAAGATTGATGACGAGGAGTCCTTGTTACAGGGAATCCAGGATCAAGAAGAAAAGATTAATGAGAAGTATGAAGATAGGATTTCTGCACTAGATAAGGTTAATAATCTTAATGAACAAATTTCTCAACAGCAAAAGAGCCAGCTCACACTTGCTGATGCACTAAGTCAAGGTGACATAGCTGCAGCAGCCAGAGCAGCACAGGAAATGCAGGCTGCTCAGGCAAGCAAATCAATTGAGGATCAAAAGACTGCACTTAATCTAGCTAAGGAATCTGAGCTTGCTAATGTAAGAGCAACAGATGGAAGAAGCAGGGTTCAGATTGAAACAAATATCAAGAACCTAAAGGATGAAATTCTAAAGAAAGAAGAAGAAATTCTTGAGCCACAGCAGAGAGCTTTAGATCTTGCAGAGGGATACAGAGATGCTGCCAATTCTGCAGTTACATATCTTGGAAAGAATGAGACTGAGTGGAAGAAGGTTGAAAATGGAGTTCGCCTGGCCAAGGTAGAGGCTCAGGGGTACAAGAAGGCAATTGAGGATGCAATAGCCCTAATTCCACAGCTAAAGGCAGCATATGCTGGCCTGGGTGTCCCTGGAGGTGGCGGTGGTGGTGGTAATAACGAAGATCCAAAGCAGGCAAGGATTAATCAATTAAACTCACTAATTCAAGGCAATAGAAACTTTGTAAATGGTGCTGATGGTTTGAGTGCAGCAGAAAAGAAGGCTATGTCTCAGAATGTCTCATACATTAAAGAACTTCGTGTATTGACTGGAGACTCTACCACTAAGGGTGGATATGCCTCTGGAGGTCTTGTAAAGCCAAAATACTTTAGTATTGGTGGAATGGCAAGAGGCACTGATACTGTTCCTGCAATGCTCACCCCAGGAGAGTTTGTAATTAGAAAGTATGCTGTAGATAACTTTGGAGTAGATAATCTAAAGGCTATAAATAGTGGAACATACACTGGCGGTTCCCTGTATAATTATAGTGTAAATGTTAATGTTCAAACTAATGCAGATCCAAACCAGATTGCAGGAGTTGTAATGACAAAGATTAGACAAATTGATTCTCAACGAATTAGGGGGAATAGGTTTTAATGGCAACTAGTAGCTATATGTCTGGTAGAAAAAAGTACCAGAGACCACAGGCAATGCTATGGTCAGAAAACCCTGGTATCATTTCTCCAGATGGAAAGCTTATACCAGATGGTCTAGAAATTGGAGTAGACCCAATAATTGCCGTTGATGAAAATTCATATAATCAGTTTTTAATACTATCTGATGACAATAGAACTCCATTAGAATTTAAGCCAATTAGAATTGAAAAGCGTGAAAGAATGATAAATGGTAGAATGAGATCCTACCATATAGCAGATAAGCTTACGCTTGCAACATCGTGGACAATGCTTCCATCTAGAGCGTATTCGTCATATCCAAACTTTGGAGAAAACGGAACATCGCTTATGCATAATAAAAATAACTTAGAATATACCACTGATGGCGGTGCTGGAGGTGTAGATATTCTCAATTGGTATGAAACGCACAAGGGACCATTTTGGGTATTCCTGTCATATGACAAGAGAACTAACTTTAATTCTCAGGAAGATCCATACGCACATTTGCCAGAATACAGTCAAGTGATAGAAATGTTTATTTCTGATTTTAACTACTCTGTACAAAAACGTGGTGGAACCAATCACGATTTTTGGGATGTCTCTTTGACGTTGGAAGAGGTCTAATGTTTGTAGATAAAGCATTACAAAATCATTTAGAGTCTTCCTCAACAATTAAAGTACAGTCGCTAGTTGTTGCTGAATGGAATATGAATGTTGCATCAGACATAGCAAAAATTGGTAATTATAGATTTAGACAAAATGATGGACCATTTTCAAAATATCAAACCTTGCCAAGCTCTTATGATCCACTAGATTCTGGATATTTTTATACGAATGCTACTGACGCAGATGTTACTATTGATGGCGGACTTGCAAATGATGATGAGTCTCTATTGGCATTTACGCTACCAAAAGAAAAAGAACAACTAATTTATTCGCTTGAAAGCTGTTTCTCTAGATTTAGACCAAGGTCTGGAATTAATAAGCTAAGATATTTTTCAAACCAATATACTCATCACACAAATCCCAATATGATGAGTAGGCCAAGGTATTACATGGGCCATAAAGACGATCAGTTTAAGTATTGGAGTTCTTATAGAACTGAAACAGACAATGAATCTACCCAGTCTAATCCAGATCTAAGAAAGGTAAATGTTGAAAGGGGTATTGCAAATAAAACAATAAACGGACAGCACTATATTGATGATGCTGCACCATTTGTGGTATATTCAAAAGATATCCCATCTAATAGAATTATTATTAAAATGCAAACAAACGTTGGCACAGTAGATCTTGGCCCATTCTCAAAAAGTTCTGGAACATTCCCTGACCCATTGTTTGGAGATGAAAACAAGACAACTCCATTAAGGTGGCAGGTTCAGTATTTAAAAAATAACACCTGGGTTGATGCCATATCTTTCAATCAGCTATCGTCTAGAAGGGATGGCTCAGCAGTTATTGGGCCAGACGGATACGTAGAGCTGGCATATGGTTTGATTATCCCAGAGCAATACTACTCAATCTTTAAATATGCTGGAACATTCTCATCTGATCTATTTTTGCCAAGAGTATCAAACAATGGAGATGCATACCTAGTCTCAGACAATGACTCATTAGGAACTTATTATATTTGGATTGAAGAGTTGCAGGACTATGAATCGTTTTCTCCACAATATGGATGGTATTTAAAAGATGATAGTGATCCAATACAGAATGCACTGGTTAATGATTTAACTAATCCATCAAAATTTTTAGATCAAATTAATGGTGGGGTTTCATATAGAGAATTTGAATATATTTCTGGACTTAGGCTTGTTGTTCAGACTATGAATAAGCCAGGCTCAATTCTTGATTTAATTGAGCTATCTCCAAGACTAGTCGTTAATTTAACAGACAAGGTAAAAAGCTTTGACATTAAAAAGTCAGCCTCAGATCTTGGTATAAGTGGTTTGCCAGTGGGAGAACTGTTGGCATCTACTGGCAATCTTTCATTATTTGATTATGATCAATCATTTAATGAAAATAATACATCAAGCATAGTGTCTAACTATCTAATGAATAATATTCAGCTTAAATTTTATGAGTCAATCATTGATGTAGATGGCATTGACTATACAATTCCAATCAAAGCGATGTATGCAGACGGATTCCCTAAAATGAATAGTTCCTCTAGAACAATAGATATAACAATGCGAGATATGTTCTTTCATTTTGAATCAATCAATGCACCAGAAATTCTAATTCCAGATGCATCGCTGAGCTATGTCTTAGCCATGATATTTGACTCTATTGGATTTTCTAATTATGTATACAAAAAAGTTTCTGGTGAACCAGAGCCAATCATTCCATTTTTCTTTGTTGCTCCAGACACTAGCGTAGCTGAAACATTAAATCAGCTAGCTAGATCAACACAAACGGTAATGTTCTTTGATGAGTATAATAATTTTGTTTGTATGAGCAAAAACTATATGTTGCCATCAGAAACCGATAGGGGCGTAGATATAGTACTTAATGGATCAGCTGACTTTATTAAAAATGGGGTAGTTGAAAATCAAACCACTTCATCTACATTATCAAACATTATAGATATTAGCTCACAAGACAATCATGTATATAATGATGGCCGCATAGCGTATACTGAGAGATATATTCAAAAAACTTATGGATCATTAAAACAGGCATCTCTTGTAGATATGGATAAGACTTGGATATATAAGCCAGTGCTTTTGTGGGAAGTTGCTCCATCATTAAATACAAAGTCTATCAATAGTGAGTTATCAACGCAGTCATCATTTGTGCTTGGTGCAATGGCATTAAAGACTGATCTAACAGATAGCATTCCAGTAGTATTAAATAATCAAATAAGAAACAATATTATTGATTTTGGCGAAAATGTATATTGGATTACAAGATATAACGGATATTTTTATGCCAACGGTGAAATAATTAAGTATGATGCTGTAGAATATGCAATCCCTGGAGTTGAAAAGTATATTTATACCAACACTGAAAATGGTCAGCTTTCAACAATATCTGAAACTGTTGGTGCAATTGGTAATGTTTGGATTACAAGCGTTCAAGAATATCAAAGGTATTTTGCAAAGCTACCATTTAATGGAAAGATGTATCCAACTGGACGTGTAAGGATATATTCTGAGCCAAACTATGAGGTTGTCAATGGCGTAACTAGAATAAAAAATGGCCCAGTTGCCAAGCATGGTCGTGGTCAGTTTGGTACTACCATCACAAATCATGCTGCAGGATTAAGTAGTTACTGGAGTGACAATGCAAATGTTAGAGGATGCAGCATGGACTCCTCATATATTTTTACAAGTAAGGATTCTGGGTCAACAACTGTAGCTGCTGCAGGGGTTAGCAATGACTTGGCAGCAAAAACCACAAGAAATGGAATTATTAAAAACTTTTTGAGTAGCTCATATGTTACAGAAACAGAAGCCAACAAGCTGCTGTCAACTCAGTCTGGAACGGTTCAGTCATCAGCATTGGTTATGAATGGACCATCATTTAGCACCAAAGACAATCCTGCTGACTTTGTTTCATATGTATATAGGCCGTTAAATAATAAGTTTACTCATTTTGGAACAAGGACTAGAATTATTGGAAGAATTGAAAACAACGATACACGTGGTCAAACGCCAATTGGCAGTACACCATACTTTATTGTGCCTGGATCAAGTCCAAACCAAAGCGTTAATATTGGTGGTGCCTCTGGTGGAATTGCAGTATTGATTAATCCAGAAACAAATGTTGGATATTACTTTGAAATAGCAGCACTAACAGAAAATAATATTAATAACTATGAGGATGAGTCAGAAGTAGCAAATATCTTCTTTTATAAGATTATGAAGGGCGAAGATAGCTCTAAAGCAATACCAGTAAAGCTATGGTCTGGACTTTCACAAATTATAGTTGATGATGGTAAGTTTGTTGGTCAGGGTAGGCTGACTAGCGAACAGAATACCACAGTATATGATCTTGCAGTAGAGTATCAGGACATTGGTGGGATCAGAAGATTCTATCTATACATTAACAATAAGGTCGTAGCTGTTGTTGATGACAAAAACCCATTGCCAGTTTATTCCAATCTTGCACTATTTGTTAGAGGATCTTCAAGAATGATGTTTGAAAATGTTTATGCCATATCTAATAACTACTCTCAGAATACTTCATATTTGCTAGACACTCCAATAAATTCAGTTTTTGGAGATAGTGAAATTAATATTAATGAATCATTTAGAAAGTACGCAATGAGCGGTATGATTCAATCAACATATCTAGCTGGAATTAATGCAACTGAGCCACCAAAGTACAACATATATTTTGAAGAATTTGGAACTATTATGCGTGAGGCAGCTTACTTTAATATTAAGTATGATAAGGCATATCCTGCAATATATGCTACCCTGTCACCAACTTTTAATAAGGTTAAGGGATATGTTGTTTCTGGCTTTTTGTCAAATGCCTATGGTGCTGAATTTTTGATTTTTAATGCTACAGATTCAGCAATAAATCTAGATGAAACCTCTGGCAATTATTTAAGAATTCAAGGAGTCACATTTACACAACAGTCAAACAATGAGCTAACGGTAGATGACTATTTTTCAAAAAAGAGTAATTTTGCAGATCCACAAATCTCTAATGAAGTAATTACATCCTCACCAATTAAATATAAAAAAGATTATGAGGATATTAAGCTAAGTAGAATGACTTATGGAAAAAAGGAATTTTCTTTAGATGCCCCATATATTCAGAGCCAGGATGCAGCAACTGATATGATGGCATGGATTACATCCAAGATTATGAAGCCAAGGAAGTCAGTTGGTGTCAAGGTTTTTGGAATGCCAACAATACAGCTGGGCGATATTGTTAAAATTAATTTTAATAGAGAAGATGTAGATCAAGTCGCTAATCCTGATTCTAGATTTGTTGTTTATCATATAGAACATCAAAGAGCATTAGATGAAGTATCAATGAGCATATTCTTGAGTGAGGTGGTCTAAAGTGAAAATTCCATCTACCTGGACCTGGGACGAAGAAAATGGAGGCTGGAAGCCAACCGCTGAGGACAGTGGTAGATTTGCAGCTATTGGATCAGAGTTAGTTGAAATTGTTCCAAAAGTAGAAAGCGTTCCACAATTTCCAGTATCATCTAATACTACAACCACAACTACATCTGCACCAACCACATCTGCAGCAAGCAGTGTTGTTCAGCCAGTAAAGGTGGCCACCCCAGAACTAGTTTTAATTGGAGAAGATGTTACGCCAATAGAGCTAATGACTGATCTTATATTTGAAAATATTGGCGGTCAAGAAATTATTAGCATAGCAAGACACGATACCATTAATGGACAAAATATTATATATAGTCCAATAAAGAATATTGGAGTAATCAGAAATCAAAACACTCCAGAAAACATTTTAGCAACTTTCAATAATTCTCCAATATTTTTCGACAACTACTCAATTCAGTTTTTGTCGCATGTGCCAGACTCTGGCTTGGGTCCAAATGATGAAATTGTATATCTAGATCCTAATACTGGAAACCTAGAGATCAATGTTATAAATATGCTCCCTGGAGAGCGTGTAGAGGTTCAAATTCTTAACTCAGGCTCATATCTAGATGATACAATATACGAAGAGGAAATATGATAACTAACACTGGAAAAACAATTCTATCGAAATATCTAATTGGCCAAACGCCAAGCTATGCTTCACATATTGCTATTGGGTGTGGCCCAACCCCAGTTAGTTCAAACCACTCGTTCTCTAGCGAAGAGCTGTCTGACCAAAGATCTAAGGAAAGATTAGACTTTGAAATGCTTAGAGCACCAATTATATCTAAAGGATACGTTACAGAAGATGGCATTTCTAAGGTAGTCCTTACTGCTGAATTACCGTCTGAAGAAAGATATGAAATTACTGAGGTTGGAATTTTTTCTGCAGGACTGAATCCATCAGCAGGGCAATATGATAGTAAAAATATATATCTTTTTTCTCAGGCAGAAAACTGGGAGTATCACTCGTCAACTCTTGCTGGGCAGATACCAATAGTTTACGAGCCTTTAGATACAGAAGATAATCCAAATTATATTGCTGGATCATATATTTATAATGGGACTCTAACCAATATGCCAGTCTTTCAGACAAATGCTGATAATAAAATATTTACTAATTCAGAAAGAGTTAACAGATATGAAAGATGTAGATTCTTAAATAATATGATTATGGTATCTGGAAACTATGCAAACATATCTCAAACTCCATCTGGCCTAGAGGTTTCAAACGATTCTAATCATTTACATCTTAATGGTATCACGGTTAATTTTGATAAAAATTCTCCAAATGATCAACTAAAGTTTGCTTTTTCTCTTGTTAGCAAAGATGGCGAGAGTACTGCTATCCCAGATTCAGTAAAAGTACTAATAGAGTTTGCGTCAACAGATGTTTTTAATTCTGGAGAATGGGCTAGATTTGAGGTTGATATCTATGATTCATATTATGAAGATGCTCCAGTGGGCAGTCAGGTTGCAGACTTCTCTGCTAATAGATATTTTGTTGTTACAAAAGAGCTGCAAGAATTACGAAAGAGTTCTGGATTTACCTGGGCAGCGGTAAATAGCATTAGAGTCTATTGTTCAGTAATTAAGGATGACGAGCCATCAGACAATTACTATGTGGCACTTGACGCACTTAGGCTAGAAAATGTGGGAAGCGTCAATCCATTATATGGCATGACTGGATATAGCATTATTAAAAATACTGACTCTACACCAATAGTTAAGCTTGCAAATACTAGCAACTTTATTGAATTTAGGTTTGCAATGGATGTGATGTAGTTGGCAGAGTATATAAAAAAGGTAATTATCCCAAAGTCAAGTTTGCCAGCAATTGGTGCTGTTACTGGAAGCTATAAAGTAAGGTACAGGATAGTATCTGATGATCTAAACAGAACATCGCACTGGTCACCAATACACAAGCTATCTGTAACCCCAATATCAAACACAGTTCCATATGACATTCAGGTTGGAGAAAACACTATAACAACAATCTGGAATGCTATTGCTGGACTTCCAATTTCATCATTTGACGTTTATCTAAGATGGATGGCTGACCCAGTATCTGGAGAAGATATTGAAGAGAAGTATCCATGGGAGTATGCAACAACAATAGGCACAACCAGTTATTCATTAATAAAACCAACAAGCATTGTGGTAGATGGTATCAGTGTGGTACCAACTAGGTTTCAAATTTCTGTTCAAGTATTTGCCTATAACAAGCAAAGAAATGCTGAGGCAGCCCTATTTACTTCAGAAATAACCAGTCTTTAGTGCTATAATAGATAGACTATGAGTAGAATTCCTGAACCACAAAGAGGTCAGCCTCTGGATCTTGGATATATCGCACAGATGGCCAGAGCTATCAACGATCTATCCGTGCAGACATCAGCATCAATTAATAAGTATGTAACGGTAGATACCCCATCTGCTGGAAAGCAGAGTGCAAAAACATCTGAAACTAGAATTGTTGGTGGCTATAAAGAGGTTGCCAGTGGCTCAACCATTACTGCTGGAAATGAGACTGCCTTCTATTATGACTTTCCGTCAGCAGATTTCAAGTATCCACCTATTGTTACTGTAACCCCAATTAATATTTCTGGTACAACTGCAGGAAATTCTGTTACTGTTATTCTAAAGTCAGTTACTACGTCTAGGGTAGATGGCGTAGTTAAGTTTGATTCTAGTGGTACTGTTTCTGTGGGAGTAAACATTATTGCAATAGGAATTCCAAACTAGGAAAAATAATGCCACATAAGAATGGCTCAATAGAAATAAGCAACTATAATCAATTACCAGTTATTCCTGGTAGCAAAAAGGTATGGTTCTTAAATGGCGATCTCGTTAGGGTTCATCACCTAAATAGGTCTAATGGAATCATGTCTGTTTATAATATTATAAAAGATCAGATTGAAAGTTGTCTTGTTAGTGATTTTAAAAAGAACCGCCAAAGAGCCTATACTGTTGGCGAAACTGCACAGCTAGTAAATCGCCACAAAAAGTATTTGCCATATCTATATAAAACTGGGATTATTCCAGGACCAACTGGATCACAAAAGGGTGGCCAGACTGGTTGGCAGGTAAGAAGTTACTATTCTGAGTCGCAAGTTCATGATATTCGTGATATACTTGCATCCTACCATATGGGTAGGCCAAGAAAAGATGGGTTAATTACCAACGATATAACGCCTTCTAAACAAGAGTTGACAAGGCGTATGGGTGATGGTATACTAACCTATACAAGAACTGAAGATGGCAGGTTTATACCTGTCTGGTCAGAATCAATATAGTACGAAAGGTACATGGGTATGAATAACGAAGAGACTAAAGTGGGAGTTACGCTAGGCTACACTCTAAACTTGGGTAATTTCCAATCACTAAGAATTGATCTGTCAATTACAGACAACAAGCGTGATGGCGAAAATACTAATGACGCTTTTGAGCGTGTATACAAGTTTGTAGAAGACAAGCTTGCTGAAAAGGTCAAAGAAGCTTCTGCTGAGATCGAAAGTAAGTAAGTGGCTGAACGCAAAGACCGTATGGCTTTGCTCAGTCGCTACAGCAAGTTACATACTGCTAAGTATGGGCAAAAGCCAACCTTTAATATTAATGTAGAGCAATGGTCAGCAGATGGCCTAATTGAATCATACTCTTTACAGGGCTGCTATGATTTGCTACAATATTATTTCGATGTGGCACAGTCCCCATCGTGGAAGTACTTTGCAAACTATGCTCAGGATATCATTGATAAGCGTGAGCAATATGAACAAGATAAACAAGAACGAGCACAGCGAAGGCTGGCAGCAAAGAAGTGGTTAAGTGAGTAATACAGAGGCTAAGTTAATATCTGCAGTTCTAAAGGATAAGCAGATCCACGTCCTATTGCAGGCAAACGTTGACACGCTATTACGAACACACAATGATATTTGGAATTTTATCAGACTATACTCTGAACAAAATAATTCATTACCACCAAGTAGCCTAGTTGTTGAAAAGTTTAGGGACTTTACCCCAGTTGCTGATGTTGGTGCAACAAAGCATCACCTTAATGAGCTACAGCAAGAATACCTTAATGATAGCCTAAAAGATATTCTTAGAAATGCTGCAGGAGAAGTTCAGGCTGGTCAGGGTACAAGGGCATTAGAAGACCTTATTCAAAGAACGTCTGAGCTTAAAAAGAATACTGCAGCAATTAGAGATATTGATGTTACTGATATAGAATCAGCAGTTGCATACTATGAGCAGCTAAAAAAACAACAAGAGCTAGGTCATATTGGAATTAAGACTGGCCTACCAGGATTTGATAACTATTTGCCAGCAGGAATTATGCCAGGACAGCTAGGTGTTATGTTGGCCTATCCAGGTATTGGAAAGTCGTGGTTATCATTATATTTTGCGGTACAGGCATGGAAGCAAGGAAAGTCACCCCTAGTTATATCGCTAGAAATGAGCGAGGTTGAAGTAAGAAATCGTGTATTCACAATTATGGGCGAAGGCACCTGGTCTCACAGAAAGCTTAGCTCAGGCATGGTTGATGTTAATGACCTAAAGTCGTGGCATACAGAAAAGCTTCTTGGAAAGCCAGAGTTTCATATTATTTCAAATGATGCTGGTGGCGATATTAGTCCATCTGTTCTTAGGGGAAAGATTGATCAGTATAAGCCAGACTTTGTAATTGTAGACTATCTACAGCTTATGAGTCCAAACCAAAAGTCAGATAATGAAACTGTACGTATGAAGAATCTATCTCGTGAGCTAAAGCTTTTGGCAATTGCAGAAGAGGTTCCAATTATTGCTATCTCATCAGCAACTCCAGACGATGTCACTAAGCTAGACACTGTCCCTACTTTAGGTCAGACTGCATGGTCACGACAAATTGCGTATGATGCTGACTGGGTAATGGCTTTGGGTAGAGGTACAAATTCTGATATTATAGAGTGCGTTTTTAGAAAAAACAGAAATGGCTTTATGGGAGAATTCCTGGTCCAGGTTGACTTCGATAGAGGATGGTATAAGTACAAAGACTTTGAAGATAACTAGTTATAATTATGTATGACTTATTTGCATCACAAGAACATCAAAAGGTTCAACATAGAGGGCGATATACATGATGAGGCTAGTATTTTTAGGCTCAAAAATGAATATATATCTTTATTAGTAACCGAAATGAGGCTTTCTGGATATGTACCACGATTGGATATTGACCCAGAGTTCACAACAGCATATAATGAATATAGAAAATGTTTTAACTTTAAATTATCAGTACACGGAATATATGTAGGAAAAAGGCAGGCACAGTGGATATCAGGAATGGACGGAGTAAAAATAATATTTATGACAGGGATCAAATCAAAAGAGTCCTCGTTGGGTCAGGGATCCAAATTGAGGCAGAAGTAGATTCTGACTATATTATTTTTTGTCCATTTCATGGAAACCACAGAACCCCTGCTGGTGAGGTAGATAAAACAACTGGCGTGTTCTTTTGCTTTTCTTGCCAGCATGTAACTAGTCTCATAGAATTAATTATGCATACATCTGGAAGATCATATTTTGAGTCTGTTCGCTTTATAAAGTCCAAAGAGGTAGATTCAGACCTAAACCAAGAGATTGAGAAGAGGCTATACAAAAAGCCAGACTATGTCCCATACGATCAGCTACTGATTAAAAGACTTAATACTCAGGCCATTGAATCACCTAGGGCAATGCGTTATTTTGCTGGCAGGTCAATAAATGAGGCATCTGTTAGAAAATTTGCATTGGGATATTCTGAAAAGCAAGACATGGTAACCATACCAGTTCACTCTCCAGATGGCATTGAGATTGGTTTTGTTGGCAGATCTGTTGATGGAAAAGAATTTAAGAATACTCCAGGACTACCAAAAAGCAAAGTGTTATTTAACTTGCATAGGGTAAAAGCCTCTAATAGCGTGTATGTCGTTGAGTCATCATTTGATGCTATAAGACTAGATCAGTGCAATCTTCCTGCAGTTGCTACATTAGGGGCAAATGTTTCATCATTCCAGATAGACCTGCTTAAAAAATATTTCAATGATATCTATATTATTAGTGATAACGATGAGGCAGGCCAGGGAATGAGTAATAAGATTATTGAAAAGCTTGGCAGCCGTGCTAGTGTGATAAAATTAGATGTTAAATATAAAGATATTGGTGATATGTCAGACGAAGAGATTAAAAAAATACCGTCATCTTTTGACAGCCAGATAATGGAAATTTTAAGGTGATATTGTGATAAGGCATGTAGTACTTGGTGGAGGAACTGCTGGCTACCTAACAGCCCTTCTATTAAAAAAGAGATTCCCATTCTTGGAGCTATCAGTTGTTGCTAGTGAAACTATTGGCGTAGTTGGTCCAGGCGAAGGTCTGACTCCACAAATAAATAGATTTCTTCAAGATCTAGAGATCCCAATTGAACAGTTTTTAACAGAGACTAATGGAACCTTTAAGAATGGCATTAATTATGTAAATTGGGGAACAGAGAATGAAAACTATCTACATAGCTTCTATGATCCATCAAATAATGAATACCAAATATTTGATAGCTTTGAAGACTATCTTAACATGTCTAAGCTTTCTGCAGCTCAGGGCAAGAATCTAGATCCAATTAATTTACAATCACATCTGACATACGACAATCGTGTAATGACAGAATACCCTGGATTTTATGCATTTCACATAGACGCTAATAAGCTTGTGCTTTTCTTGAAAAAGAAAGCTATTGATGCTGGAATCCAGATAATTGATGAAGTAGTTTCTGATATTTTAACAGATGATAACAACAATATATCTGGGTTAGCATTCCAGTCAGGTAACAGCATTGAGCTAGACTTTATATATGACTGCTCTGGGTTTCATAGATTAATAATTGATAAGCACTATAAGCAAAAGTGGATTAGCACAAGAAAGCATCTTCCAGCAAATAGTGCTATCGCTGGTCAGCTGCCATACACAGATATTCCAATTCCAGCTACCACAGCAACTGCATTGGATTATGGATGGTCCTGGAAAATTCCTCTGCAAAATAGATATGGGTGTGGATATGTCTTTAATGATGACTATATCAGCTTTGAAGATGCAGAAAAAGAGCTGAGGAAGCTAGTTGGCAATGACTATAAGCTAGTATGGAAATTTTCTTTTGATTCTGGATTTTTTGAAAACATACTTGTCAATAATTGTCTTGCACTTGGTTTGTCAAGCTCATTCTTTGAGCCACTAGAGGCAACAGCCATAGACAATGTCTTAAATAATCTTTATAGATTTTTAGATATTTTTGCAGCCAAATACTTTGCTGGGATTGATAGAGAAATCTTGGCACAAGAATTTAATGAGCAGTTTAGAATTATCCAATACACGACATTGTCCTTCTTGTATTTGCACTATATGACAAATAAAACAAATAGCGTATTCTGGACAGAGTTTGTTAATAAGTATCCTATGCCAGACTACCCAGAGTTTAGTTTAAAAACGTTTTTAGATGGAATCAAGAATGATAATCTAACTAGTGATATGTTCAGTATTTTAAGCTACAAAATTCAGAGCTGGGTTTCTGTATATTACGGAAATGAGCTTGGTAAAAAAGAAGTTGTTGACAATGAGGAATTAAAGCGGTACAATACTATCGTTGAAAAGCTGTCAAATATAAAAGGTGATTTTGACTATCACTCAAAATATTTGAAAAACATAAACAAATAATAAATAAGTTAGGAATATAATGAGCGTAATTAAAGGGCTAAAGAATATCAACGCACTACTTGATAAGCCAAAGTATGATGAAAACACAGCCAAGGTTCGTTGGCTAAAGCTAGCAGACGGTCAGTCTGTAAAGATTCGATTTATTGAGGAGCTAGACGAAGATTCAGCTAGCTATTCTCCAGATCGTGGTCTTGCTCTAGTTGTTAAGGAGCACACTAATCCAAAGGACTACAAGCGTAAGGCTGTAGACACTATGGATACTGAGGGTCGTGACTGGGCAGAAGAGATGCACCGTAAGGACCCAAAGGCTGGGTGGAGAGCACGTCTTCGCTTCTACTGCAACGTCCTTGTTGACGATGGCATTGAGGCACCATATGTAGCAATCTGGTCTATGGGTGTAAGCAAGCAGTCTGCATTTAACACAATCCGTGAGTATGCTCTAGAGACTGGAAGCATCTCTAACCTACAGTGGAAGCTAAAGCGTAATGGCCAGGGAACTGAGACCAGCTACACTCTAATTCCATCTGCACCAGACACACAGCCATTTAACTGGTCTGATGTTAAGCCATTCCCTCTAGAGTCTGCACTAAATAAGATTCCATATGCAGAGCAAGAGGCTTTCTATCTTGGCTTTGACAGCCCATCATCATCTTCTTCAGCAAACATTGACTGGTAAGGAAGATTAGTTGAGCTACGTAGGTTTACACGTCCATTCACATTTTAGTCTGTTTGATGGTATTGCAACTCCAGAAGAATACATTGATAGAGCAATAGAGCTTGGTATGCCAGCTCTTGCACTGACTGACCACGGATCTTTGTCTGGTCACAGAGAGTTCTATCGTATTGCAAAGGAAAAAGGCATTAAGCCAATCCTAGGGGTTGAGGGTTATATTACCGCAGATCGCTTTGATCAGCGTGATAAGGGAGAAAGGCAGGGACTGCTTGACCTTGTATACAACCACATCATTATTTTGGCTAAGAACAAGGTTGGACTAGAAAACCTAAACAAGCTCAATGAGATTGCGTGGACTGAGGGATATTATAAAAAGCCACGTATTGATTACCAAGTGCTAGAAAAGTACTCAGAGGGACTAATTGTTACCTCTGGGTGCCTTTCTGGTGCCTTGGCAAAAGCTATTGAGGCTGATGAGTATGCAGAAGCCAAAAGAATTATTGAGTGGCACCAAAGAGTATTCAAAGATGATTACTACATTGAGGTTATGCCACATAATCCAGCAAAGGTAAATCATGAACTAATTAACCTTGCAGACAAGTACGGTGTTAAGCTTGTAGTGACCCCAGACTGCCATCACGCACATTCTGGTCAAAAGGAAATTCAAGAACTTAAGCTAATTCTAAATACTTACTCCAACAAGGTTAAAAAGGATGCCACGTACGAAAAGTCATTAAAGTATGACAACCTTATGGATAGGCTGCAATACCTATATGGCGATAGGGATATTAGCTTTACAGAGTTTGAGATTCATCTCCTTTCTGACGAAGAAATGCACAATGCGATGAAAGCTCAGGGCATTGATCGTGAGGATATGTACGAGCATTCTCGTGAAATTGCAGACAAGATTGAAGACTATAAGATTAAGGATCATCTAGATCTGCTGCCAGTACAGTATCAAAATCCAAATCAAGAGCTTGCTAATTTGGCAATGCAAGGTCTAAGGGATCGTGGCCTAGACAAGAACGAGGCATACCTGAAAAGACTTGAGGAAGAGCTAGAGGTTATTGCTAGCAAAAACTTTGGTCCATACTTTCTCGTTGTACGTAATATGATTTCTTGGGCAAAGCAAGAAGGCATCATGGTAGGGCCTGGTCGTGGATCTGCTGCTGGCTCACTTCTGTGCTACTCTCTTGGCATTACTGATATTGACCCAATTGAGCATGGCCTACTATTTTTCAGATTTATTAATCCAGAGCGTAACGATTTTCCTGACATTGATACAGACATTCAGGATTCACGCCGTGAAGAGGTAAAGGACTATCTGGTACGACAGTATCGTCACGTAGCATCTATTGCTACATTTTTACAGTTTAAAGATAAGGGCGTTGTGCGTGATATCGCACGTGTTCTAAACATTCCATTGACAGATGTCAACAAAGTTATGAAGGTGGTGGATACTTGGGATGATTACTGTACGTCAAAGCAAGCAGCGTGGTTTAGGGAAAAGTATCCAGAAATTGAAAGATATGGTGACCAACTTCGTGGGCGTATTAGGGGAACTGGTATTCATGCTGCTGGTGTTGTTACTTCTAAGTCTCCAATATTTAAAGTTGCTCCAATGGAAACTAGGACATCGCCAGGTAGCGGAGAAAGAATCCCAGTAGTAGCTGTAGATATGGAAGAGGCAGAGCGTATTGGTCTAATTAAGATTGATGCTCTGGGCCTAAAGACATTGTCAGTTATTCAAGATACTTTAGCAATTATAAAAGAAAGAACTGGAAAAAAGATTGATCTTCTTTCGCTAAATATGGAAGACTCTAAAGTATATGAAATGCTGTCTTCTGGATATACCAAGGGCGTATTCCAATGTGAAGCTACTCCATATACTAATCTACTAGTTAAGATGGGTGTAAAGAACTTTGCAGAGCTTGCAGCATCTAATGCTTTGGTTCGTCCTGGTGCCATGAATACTATTGGTAAGGATTATATTGCTCGTAAGCATGGTAAGCAAAATATCGCATATCATCACACAGTCATGAAGGCATTTACAGAAGAGACATATGGCTGCATCTTGTATCAGGAGCAAGTCATGCAGGCCTGTACAGAGCTTGGTGGTATGACAATGGCTGAGGCTGACAAGGTTCGTAAGATCATTGGTAAGAAGAAGGATGCCAAAGAGTTTAAGCAGTTCCAGGATAAGTTTGTGGAAGGTGCATCAAAGTTCCTATCTCCAAATGTTGCACTAGAACTATGGCATGACTTTGAGGCTCACGCAGGGTACTCATTCAATAAGTCGCATGCTGTGGCATATTCAACCCTTTCTTACTGGACTGCATGGTTGAAGTACTACTATCCACTAGAGTTTATGTATTCTGTTCTTAAAAATGAAAAGGACAAGGATGCACGTACTGAGTATCTTATTGAAGCAAAGCGTATGGATATTCCTATTCGTTTGCCACATATCAATGAGTCAGATATTGATTTTAAGATTGAGGGCAAAGGAATCAGGTTTGGCCTGAGTGCAATCAAGTACATTTCTGATAATATTGCATCTAAGTATATTGAGGCTAGGCCATTTAGCTCTTATAAGGAATTAGAGGAGTTTACATTTGGCAAGGGTAATGGTGTAAACAGTCGTGCACTTCAGGCATTGCGTGTAATTGGTGCAGCCAGCTTCCCAGACAATCCAAGAAACGAAGAAGAGATTAGGTCAAACCTATACGAATATCTAAACCTACCAGAATTTAATATTACAATTCCAAACCACTATTACGCATTCATTAATGACGTTGCTGACTTTGAAGAAAAGGGATCCTTTATTCTGATGGGAATGGTTAAGTCAATTAAGCGTGGCAAGGGATGGTCAAGAGTTGAGGTTCTAGATAAAACAGGAAGTGTAGGTATTTTTGACGATGAGCAAACAGCAATTGAAACTGGCAGGACTTATATTATACTATGTAGTGATAATAGGATCGTTAGTGCTATTCCTGCTGACGAGGCTCGCCAATCAGCTTCAGCACTAATTAAGTTCTTAAACTATAAGCAGTTGCCATATAAGGATGATGAGATGTATGTTGTGTCATTTAATCCAAGAGTAACCAAGGCTGGAAAAAAGATGGCATCTCTAACTCTTGCAGACTCTTCTCGTGAGCTGCACCCAGTTACAGTATTTCCAACTGCATTCCCAAAGGCATACATGAAGGTTAAAGAGGGAACTGCCTATAAATTTGAGCTTGGAAAAACTAAGGATGGAACAATCATTATGGAGGATGTAATTGACAACAATTGAAGAAGCACTTGCTCAGCTAGACCCTAAGATAAGAAAGCGTCTTGGACCAGCTGTAGGAATTAAAACAGAAATGCAGCCAACACCAAGTGCAGGTCTTAACCGTGCCTTGGGTGGTGGATTCCCATATGGCAGGCAGGTTTTGCTATGGGGCAGCAAGTCCAGTGCAAAGTCTTCTCTATGCCTTCAGATGATTGGCATGGCCCAAAAAGAAGGTAAGCTTTGTGCCTGGATTGATGCAGAAATGTCTTATGACGAAGAATGGGCTAAAAAGCTTGGCGTAAACACAGAGCAGCTTATTTATTCTGAGGCACGAAGTATTAACGATATGGTTGATGTTGGTGTTGCACTGCTAAATGCAGGCGTAGACATTATTGTTATTGACAGTATTAGTTCACTTCTGCCAGCGGTATACTTTGAGAAAGACTCTGATGAGCTTAAGCCACTAGATCAGACTAAGCAGATTGGTGCAGAGTCTAAGGATCTAAAACATGCATGGCTAATGCTTAACTATGCCAACAACCGTGAGAAGCCAGCATTGATTATTGCTATCTCTCAGTCACGTAATAATATTCAGCAGACGTATACTCAGGCTGCACCAACTGGTGGAAACACTACACAGTTTATGTCATCAACCATTGTTAAGCTATTCTCATCCAGCTCTGACTCTCAGGCTATTAAGGCAAAGGTCCAGATTGGGGATAAGCTTATTGAGCAAAAGGTAGGTCGTAAGGTTCGTTGGGAAGTCTTAAACTCTAAGACATCTGCACCAGGAGATAGTGCTGAGTATGACTTTTATTACAGAGGCGATCAGGTTGGAATTGACACTGTTGGAGATCTAGTTGATACTGCAGAAATGCTTGGTCTTGTGAATAGAACTGGAGCATGGTATCTATTGCCAGATGAATCAAAGATACAGGGTAGAGATGCTTTTGTCAAATATGTAAAGGAAAATCCAGAATATCAAAATAGCTTAAGGGAACTGCTAAATGGCAAATAGGTATCGTATTGTAGAGGGACAGTTTCCATGTCATACCTGCAAGGAAGTCGTAAAGTCATTAAGATTCTATCAGGAAGATAAGCTTCTAACCTGGATGTGTTCAAAAAAGCACCTATCCCAGGTTAGCCTTAATGTAAAGAAAAGCAAGAAAGACTATGAGCGAAAAGTCGGAGAGTAAGCGTATTAGTGCTAAGCAAACCAAAAACAGTGGTCGTGGCACAAAAAAGGGCGATGCGACTTGGAAAAACTTCACTGTCGATTTTAAGGAATATCCAAAGGGCTTTACTATTAATAAGGATAACTGGGCTAAGGCTGTTACAGATGCAATGAAGAACAAAAACGATCCAGCAATATTTGTCATACTTGGGGATGGCAATCAGAAGGTTCGTTTGGCAATTATAGAGGTTTCAATACTAGAGCAGCTTGTAGATGGGGTATAATATTAATATGACGAACCTTCCAAATTCTAATGTTATTTTTGATAACATATTTACTCCAGAAGATATTGCTCTAATTAATGACTCAGTTGAAAAAGTAAAGTCAGAGCGAGAGCTAGTTATTTGGGATGAGGAGGCAGAGCAAAAGTCTACTGCAAATGCCAATCACCTAATATACAAGGTTCATGCAGATATGGGCAGGCTAGTTATAGAAGCCATAGACTTACCATCTGAAATAACAGAAAAGGTTAGCAAGATTGCAGAATCTTTAGTAAAAGTTAGATACATTTCTGCTACATATTGCAGGTATAGTGGTGAATACGGAACACCAACCCTTAGAATGCATAAGGATAGGGTAAAGCGTGAAGACTCTACACATCTCTGCATTGACTATAAGTTGGATTCTAATACTGACTGGCCAATAATTATTGAAGATCAAAGCTTTAGCCTTAAGAATAATCAGGCTTTGGGATTTTATACCAATATTCAAAATCATGGAAGGCCAGAGAAAAAGTTTACAGAAGATGAATATGTTACAGTTTTGTTTTTCTATTTTGAGGTTTTGGAGCAAGCATGAGATTTGATATTCCAAATACAATAGTCACCAACGTTTTGTCGGAAGATGAGATTAGCCAGGTATACTCAGCTATTGATAACTCGCATAACTCATACCTGATGGAAAAATATGTTCAGTCTGTTAAAGATTTTAGACTACCAGATTCTGTTAAGGAAAAAGTCATAAAGCTATCTGAAGAAATATCTGGAGAGTCTAACCTTGAGATATCTGAATATCAATTTGCCAGATATCAAAATATAACTAAAGAGGATGGCACTGTGCTAAAGCCAAATCTCTCCCCACACTTTGACGATATGTTTCCAGAATCAAGATTCACGTTTGACTATCAGATTGGTGGAAATTGTGAGTGGCCACTTTCAGTAGAGCACAGGTTATTCGCACTAAAAAATAATGAGGCATTGACATTCTCTGGCACTCATCAGGTACACTGGCGAGAAAAGATGGAGTTTGCAGATGGACAGTTTATTGATATGGTATTTTTCCACTTAAGAAAAATTGGAGATGGCCCAAAGCCAGAAGATTTAAATAAGCATATGAAAGAAAAAACAGAAGAATTCAGGGTTTGGTATAATAGTACTAAGGAGAAGAAATGACAGAAGAAATAAGGCTTCACCCAATAACTGGTAAGCCACTTAATCCAGCACCAATGCACGAAGTGTTTCAGGGATTTGCAAAGTATAACCAAAGCATTCCTGTTTACATTGAAAAACCATTTTCAGAAGATCAAATTTCTAGATTGCGTCAGGTAATTGAGGCAAACCGTGAAAGAGATGTTGAGTATAGGCCAGTACCTGGATCACAGGAACACAGCTATGGGCAAGATAGATTTGACCCAAAGATTATTACTCACATGTCCAGGGTTTTAATTGAGTTTGAGTGTCCAAAAGATATAGAAGAGACAATGGATTCTTATGCTAAGCCACTGTACAATGGAGACATTAGGCTAACACACTACAACTATATTGACTATAGTCCAAAGTATGGTGATGGTAGGTATGCTCCATCGCTACCTCCACATCTAGATGCAGATGAAAATCTTGTAACATTTAACTATTGCTTAGATCAAAACGTTGAGGATTGGCAGGTGTGGATTGATGACAAGCCATATGACCTTAAAAAGGGCGATGCGATTATTTTTAGTGCAGTTAATCAAGTTCACTGGAGACCAAAGCGTAAGTGGAAGTCAGATGAGTTTGTAGAGATTGTGAGTTTTGATTACTGCCCAACAACAAATTATCGTTGGACTGGTCAAGACAATCCAATTGACCCATTCTTATTCCCAGATGCTCGTGAAAAGCATTCTGAGGCATTGAGACACCGTCCTGAGTTTATTAACGCTTGGAAGATTTACCACGCTATGGGACTAGAGGTTGGTATTCCAGAATCAGATCTGGCAGGTTTTGCTGAATAATGTTCGATAAGTCATCAATTGAAATGATTAATGGACTTAGCGAAATTGCTGAGTTCATGCAAGACGAAGAGCTTACCCAGGCATTAGTAACAGTATCAAAACTAATCCTGAAACCAGACATTCCACTACAGGTGGCTACCATAGAGATAGTAAGGCTTCAAGCTATCGCTGCTAAGATGGCCTTCAGGGCAACCTGGATGGTCAATGTTGAAAAGGGAAATAGAGAGAAGAAGAATATATATTTTACGGCACATGAGGCCATTACTGATCTTGTATCAGCCTTGAAATATATCGTTCGTTAGGGTATACTATATATTATGGCAAAAAATTTACTGCAACAAATAATGCTAAAATCTGATACTGTTAATAAGACACCATCATTTTTAGATACAGACAAACTAATTGAAAAAATTAACTATGGATACATCGCAAAGCGAGAGCCAAAGTTTGCACAAAAGAAAACGTTTGCACCAAGCACAATAGCTTATTCTCATGGCGAGTGTCCAAGATATTGGTACTTGGCATTTGATGGTGCCGTGTTTGAAGATAATGCAGATGCTTATGGCGGTGCAAACATGACCAGCGGAACTAAGTCACATGAGCGTATTCAGCAGGCAATGGCTGATGCTGGAATTCTTATTGATTCTGAGTTTAAGGTAACATATAACGATCCACCAATTTTTGGATTTGGGGATGTTATCTTGGACTGGGAAGGCACTGAGCTTCTTGGAGAAATTAAGACCATGCCAAGCGAAGGCTTTGAGTATCGTAAAGCAAGTGGCAAGCCAAAGCTTGGGCATTTGGTTCAGTTGCTTATTTACATGAAAATTTTAAATAAGACAGAAGCAGTTCTTATTTATGAAAATAAAAATAATCACGATTTGTTGATAATTCCAGTTACAATTAGTGATTATAAAATCAGGTGGGTAAACCAGACATTCGACTGGATGAGATCAGTTAGAAAAGCTTGGGAAGATAAGCAGCTTCCTGAGAAGAACTATAGATCAAATTCAAAAATCTGTAAGACATGTCCTATTCAAAAGACATGTGCAGAGGCTGGCAAGGGACTAATTAAGATTAATTCCTTGGAGCCACTAGATGAAAATCAAGCATTGTGAATGGTGCGATAGCCAATTTGAGTCAGATATTTCTTACCAGATATATTGTTCTGTTTCCTGTAGAGAACAGGCAACAAAAGAAAAGATTGCTGCAAGATATGCGTTAGCAAGAAGAGCAAAGCGTATGGGCAAGAAAAAGCTTTGCAAGTCATGTGGACAACCAATATCTGTGTATAACGATTTTGACTTATGCCAGGCATGCGATATTAATCCAATAGATGTTGCCAAAGCCTTGCGTCAAATAAAGGGTATTTCAAATGGTAAAGACATTCCTGAGTAGTATCTCTAATCAGCCAGATGTTATTATGGCAATAGACGCTAGTACAAACAGCCTTGCGTTTTCTTTATATAATAAAAAAATGTTGATGCAGTTTGGCAAAATAGAGTTTGTTGGAGAAACAACTTATCAAAAGGTAGTTGATGCCTGTAGAAAAATGTCAGCCTTCATAAAGCTATATTCTGTAGATGCTATTGTAATTGAACACACGGTATTTATGAATAGTCCAAAAACTGCAGCTGACTTGGCATTAGTTCAAGGAGCTATTCTTGGGGCATCAAATGTAAAAACCATTAGATCTGTTGCACCAATAACTTGGCAAAACTTTATTGGAAATAAAAAATTTTCAAAAGAAGAAAAGATACAGCTAAGAAAAGATTATCCAGACAAGTCAGAATCTTGGTACAAAAATTATGAGAGATCTGCAAGGAAGCAAAAGACAATGCATTTTATTGAAGTGAACTATGATAAGTCTATTACTGATAACGATGTTGCAGATGCCATAGGGATTGGCCATTATGCAATTAATAATTGGGAGAGGTTGACAAAGTAGATCATGGCTGGTAAACTATATACAAATGAAGCCTGGCTCAAGAAGCGTTTTCATTTTGATAAAAAAACACCAGAAGAGATTGCAAAGGAGTGTGGGGTAAGCGTAGAAACAATCTATGTATACCTTGCTAAATTTGGATTAAGAAAGTCACGTAGATGAATACTATAAATGATATCAATAGAGTATGTAATGAAATTAAGGACATGCTTATGTCTAAAAATTTATCTTATGGTGACTCTGCTTTAACCCCAGTTAGAATTTTTTCAAAATCAAACAGTACTGAGCAGCTGCTAGTCAGAATTGACGATAAGCTTTCCAGGTTTGCCAGAGGAAAGTCATACCCAGGGGATAATGACATTAATGATTTAATCGGATATTTAATATTGCTTAAGATTGCCAAGGAGCGAAATGCAGAAAAAGAACAGGGCCAAGCCATCTGAGACATTCTTTCTAAGAGAGAGTTCAGTAGAAATTGATGGGTTTACTATTAGCCGTGGTGATATAATTAAGATTAAGGGAGAACATGGTGGCAAGTTTAAATTTGATAGCTTTGTCACCAATCAGATCTCTGGAGCACAGTGGGTTGACTGCTTTGAAATTATCAATGGCATATCTTCTGTGTTCAGGTCTTTTAGACTAGATCAGATTAAGCGTATACCAATACGCCGTAAGAGAGGTAAGCGTGTCAACAGAGGAACAGCTAATACAACATCTTGATGATGTCAATCGTGTTGTAGAAAAATATCTTCAAGGTGCTGAGCCTACTCAGATCTCCAAAGAACTTGCAATGCCAAGACAAAAGGTTGTTGCATATCTAAATGAATGGAAGACAATGGCTGCAGATAATGCAGCAATCCGTGCTCGTGCAAAAGAAGCCTTAGCTGGTGCTGATGCACACTACAATAAGCTTATTCAAAAAGCATATGAAGTAATTGACGAGGCTACAACTACTGCTAATCTACCAGCCAAAACATCTGCCATTAAGCTAGTTCTTGATATTGAGGCTAAGCGTATTGATATGTTGCAGAAGGCTGGCTTGCTAGAAAACAAAGAGCTTGCAGAAGAGATGCTTGAGATTGAGCGTAAGCAGGAAATTTTGGTGGGTATTCTTAGAGACATTGCGTCAGAGTATCCACAGGTTCGTGATGAAATTATGAAGCGTTTATCATCAATATCAAAAGACCAGGAAGTAATAACGGTAGTACATAAAGATGTTTGATGATTTTTTAGAAGCACTCAAATCTGACGTATTTGCTGAACGGCCAGTAGATGTAAAAACATTTGTTGAGGGTGAAGATTATTTGGGGCAGCCACCACTTTCACAAATTCAATACGATATTGTAGAAGCAATGAGTCAGATTTATAGAAAAGAAGACCTGATTGATTTGCTGGGGTATGAAGAGGGAAATAGGTATTATAATAAGTATACCAAGAATGAAGTAATCCTACAGCTTGGTAAAGGATCTGGAAAAGATTTTACATCAACCGTTGCATGTAGCTATATTGTATATAAGCTTCTATGTCTTAAAGACCCTGCTAGGTATTTTGGAAAGCCTAGCGGTGACGCAATTGACATTATCAATGTGGCTATCAATGCCCAGCAAGCAAAGAACGTATTCTTTAAAGGCTTTAAAACAAAGATTGAAAAATCTCCTTGGTTTGCAGGAAAGTTCTATGCGAAGGCAGAGAGTATTGAATTTGATAAATCTATTACAGTTTATTCGGGACATTCAGAAAGAGAGTCCCACGAGGGTCTCAATCTTATCTTGGCAGTTCTTGATGAGATCTCTGGTTTTGCTACGGAAATTGGAACAGGAAATGATCAGGGTAAAACTGCAGATAACATCTATAAAGCCTTCCGTGCATCAGTAGATTCACGTTTTCCAGATTTGGGCAAGGTAGCCCTGCTGTCATTCCCACGTTTTCCAGGTGACTTTATTTCTACTAGGTATGATGCTGTCATTGCAGAAAAAGAAGTGGTTACAAAAACGCACAAGTTTATTATGAATCCAGATTTGCCAGATGATCAGGAGGGCAACAGCCTTGAAATATCTTGGGATGAAGATACCATCATTAACTATAAATATCCTGGAGTTTTTGCACTCAAACGCCCAACCTGGGTTGTTAATCCAACTCGTAAGATAGATGACTTTAAGCTAGCATTCTTTACTGACATGGGCGATGCAATGCAGCGTTTCGCCTGTGTTCCAACATTTGCATCTGATGCATTTTTTAAGCAAAGAGATAAAGTCAGAGCTGCAATGACACTTAGGAATCCATTAGATGGATTTAGAAGATTTGATGAGACATTTAAGCCTGATCCAGACAAGACTTATTTCGTACATGCTGACCTTGCACAGAAACATGACAAGTGTGCAGTTGCTATTGCTCACGTAGATAAGTGGGTCAACATTCAGGTAATTAAAGATTATCAGCAAATTGCACCAGTTGTTGTTGTAGATGCTGTAGCCTGGTGGGAACCAAGATTAGAGGGACCAGTTGATCTATCAGAAGTTAAACAATGGATTCAGAATTTACGCAGACTTGGCTTTAATATTGGAATGGTATCGTTTGACCGTTGGCAATCCTTCGATATTCAAAATGAATTAAAACAAATTGGCATGAGAACAGAGACAGTATCAGTTGCAAAAAAGCACTATGAAGATATGGCAATGCTGATTTATGAAGAAAGATTGGCAATGCCAGCAATTGATTTATTGTTTGAAGAATTAACAGAGTTAAAGATTATTAGAGAAAACAAGGTGGACCACCCAAGGAAAAAGTCTAAGGACTTGGCTGATGCTGTTTGTGGTGCAATATTTGGTGCTATCTCTCATACTTCAAGAGATCAAAACCTTGAAGTGGAGATTCATACATTTAGGGATAGGCCAAAAGACCCTATTGACACTAATAAGGCCAATGTGATACAATATACTAGGCCCAAAGAAAAAGACATTGACGAATATTTGGGACAATTCAATCTATTATAAGGAGATATATGACTTCTATTAAGAAGCCACTAATTGCTATTGCCTCTGCAGTAGCACTTGCAGCAACAGCACTTTTAGCTGTTCCTGCCAACGCATCCACCACTACTTTGACTGTAGCAGGTAATGCACCAGCAACCGCTGGAACATCTGTTGCAACTGCAATTGCACTGCCAGTCCCTGCTGACAACAGCGTTGACTCTGCAGATGCCCTAAAGCTAGCACTAACTAATCTAGCAACAGGCAGCAATGTTGTAGTAACTGCAACCAATGCTAAGCTTGTAACTGCTGTTACTTCTGGCTCTGATGTAGTAAAGGCAGATGCTGGAACCAGCTCTGTTACTATTTCTACTGGAACTGGAAGCACCGCTGACGTATTTGTTTACACTACAACCACTGCTAATGGAACAGTTTCTGTTACTGCAGGAAACGCCACAACCACATATCACGTTAAGGGAACTGCTGGATCAGCATATAATCTTTCTGTTGTTGCTCCTGCTACCGTAAATATTGGTGGTACTGCAGATCTAACTGCAACCGTAACTGACGCATTTGGTAACGCAGTAACCAACGCTACCATTTCTGCTACAGTTATTCGTGGTACTGTAACTGCATTTGCATATGATGCAACTGATAAGCGATATGAGTCTACATTGACTGCACCTGCTACTGCTGGAACAACAGTCGTTGCTCACACAATTTCTGCTTCTGCTGTAGTTGGTTTTGCAAAGCCAGTAACTGAGGTAATCTCTACTCTGACTGTTGCAGACCTTGCTGGTCAGGTAGCTACCCTACAGGCAGAGCTAGCAGCCCTTAAGGCAGAGCTAGATGCAACAAAGGCTCTCGTAGCATCAACTTCAAAGCAGTACAACGATCTTGCAGTGCGTTGGAATCGAAAGCTTCCAGGCACCAAGTGGGATGTTCAGCTAATTAAGTAATGTATATGTAAACGATAAAGGGGAGGGGGCTAAAAATCCTTCCCCTTTGTTGTCACTAGTTTTAAAAAGGTGGTTAGAATAGATGTCCATAAAGATAGTATATTTTTCTAACTATTCAGGAAATACAAAAAGATTTGTGGAGAAAATAGATGGAAGCTCAATTCGTATCCCAATTGATTTTAGCAATTCTGGGAACATCCTTATGGATAGCGAGTATGTACTTGTTGTACCAACTTATGGTGGGGGTAGTGAAAAATCTGCTATCCCACGACAGGTTCGACATTTTTTAAATATCGAACAAAATAGGAACTTGCTACGTGGAGTAGTAGGGACTGGAAATACAAATTTTGGAGAGCATTTTTGCAAAGCAGCAGAAATAATCTCAGCTAAAACAGGTGTACCAATCATTGCCAAGGTAGAAATATTTGGCACTGATGAGGATGTTAGGAAAGTAAAAGAGAGGTTAGAACTACTATATGGACAACTATAGCTATCATGAGCTAAACGCCATGCTCAATCTATATGATGCAAATGGCAAGATTCAATTTGATAAGGACAAGGCAGCAGCAAAAGCCTACTTCCTGGACCACGTAAACCAGAACACCGTCTTCTTCCACAGCCTTGAGGAAAAGCTGGAGTACCTGATAGAAAATGATTACTATGATAGCAGTGTCCTAGATATGTATAGCTTTGATTTTATTAAGAATTTATTTAAGCAAACTTATGAATATAAGTTTAGGTTCCCAACTTTTGTTGGTGCTTATAAGTTTTATACCTCATATGCACTTAAGACTTTTGATGGTGAGCGATACCTAGAGCGTTTTGAGGATCGTGTTGTGATGAATGCTCTTACCTTGGCTCGTGGAGATGAAAACCTAGCAAAGGACCTAGTTGAAGAAATCATTTCTGGTCGCTTCCAACCAGCCACCCCAACCTTTTTAAATGCAGGTAAAAAGCAGCGTGGCGAGTTCGTCTCCTGCTTCCTATTGCGTGTTGAAGATAATATGGAATCAATTGCACGTGCCGTAGCATCATCTCTTCAGCTTTCAAAGCGTGGTGGTGGCGTAGGTCTTAACCTAACAAATGTGCGTGAGCATGGTGCACCAATCAAAAAGATTGAAAATCAGTCTTCAGGAATTATTCCAGTAATGAAAATGTTGGAAGATGCATTCTCCTATGCCAACCAGCTGGGTGCAAGACAGGGTGCAGGTGCGGTTTACCTAAACGCTCACCACCCAGACATCATGAGATTCCTAGACACCAAGCGTGAGAACGCAGACGAGAAGATCCGTATCAAGACCTTGAGTCTTGGTGTGGTAATTCCAGATATCACTATTGAGCTTGCTAGAAACAATGATGACATGTATCTGTTCTCGCCATATGATATTGAAAGAATCTATGGCAAACCAATGAGCGATATTACAATCTCTGAGAAATACCACGAGATGGTAGATGACCCTCGCATTCGCAAGAGCAAGATCAAAGCTCGTGAACTGTTTGAGCGTATTGCTGAACTACAGTTTGAATCTGGTTACCCATATATTGTTTATGAGGATACCGTAAATAAGGAAAATCCAATTGATGGCCGCATCAACATGTCAAACCTTTGCTCTGAGATTTTGCAGGTGAACACTCCAACCACTTATAACAATGACATGTCCTACAAGGAGATTGGTAAGGATATTTCCTGTAATCTGGGATCACTAAACATTGCCAAAGCAATGGAATCTCCAGATTTTGGTAAGACTATTGAAGTAGCTATTCGTGCTTTAACCTCTGTGTCAGAGCAGTCATACATTGATTCTGTAATGTCAGTTGCTGAGGGTAACCGAAAGTCTCGTGCAATTGGTCTTGGTCAGATGAATCTGCACGGTTACTTTGGAAAAGAAAGGATGTTCTATGGAGACGAAGAGTCAATTGACTTCACAAACATTTACTTCTACACAGTACTCTACCACGCACTTAAAGCTTCAAACAAGCTGGCAATTGAAACAGCGTCCCCGTTTGAAGGGTTTGAAAAGAGTAAATATGCTAGTGGTGAGTTCTTTGCTAAATACATCACTCAGGAGTGGAAGCCAACTACAGAAAAGGTTAGCAGACTATTTGCTGAGGCTAATATTGCAATCCCAAACCAGGAAGACTGGAAAGAACTTGCCCAAAGCGTGATGCAGCATGGACTATATAACCAGAACCTACAAGCAGTGCCACCAACTGGTTCGATATCTTATATCAATAATAGCACTAGCTCAATTCATCCTATTGCATCTCAGATTGAAATTCGCAAGGAAGGCAAGCTTGGAAGAGTCTACTATCCAGCACCATTCCTAACCAACGATAATCGTGAGTACTTCCAGGATGCCTACGAGATTGGTCCAGAGAAGATCATTGATGTCTACGCAGCTGCAACTCAGCACGTTGACCAGGGTCTATCACTAACCCTGTTCTTCAAGGATACTGCTACCACTCGTGATGTGAATAAGGCTCAGATCTATGCTTGGAAGAAGGGTATTAAAACAATTTATTACATTCGTATTAGACAGAACGCACTAGAAGGAACAGAAATGGAGGGATGTGTATCATGTCAGCTATAACAAGGCCAGTCAACTGGAACAAGGTTGAGGACCCAATTGATCTAGAAGTATGGAATAGGCTAACTGCCAATTTCTGGCTACCTGAAAAGGTACCACTATCTAATGATATTCAATCATGGTCTACATTGCGTGAGAATGAAAAGCTCCTTACCATGCGTGTTTTTACTGGCTTAACTATGCTAGATACCATTCAGGGAACTGTTGGGTCAATGAGTATTCTTCCAGATGCTAGGACTCAGCACGAAGAGGCAGTGATCACCAACATCGCCTTCATGGAGTCAGTGCATGCTAAGTCGTACTCAAGTGTATTCTCTACGTTGACTTCTACGCAAGAAATTGAAGATGCTTTCCGCTGGTCAGAGGACAACCCATACCTGCAGAAAAAGGCAGAGATTGTTTTAAACAGATATCGTGGAGATGATCCGCTTAAGCGTAAGGTTGCTTCAACCCTATTGGAATCATTCCTTTTTTATTCTGGATTTTACTGGCCCATGTGGCTTTCTTCCAGGGCAAAGTTAACAAATACTGCTGACCTAATTAGACTAATCATTCGTGATGAGGCAGTTCATGGTTACTACATTGGATATAAATTCCAGCTTGCTTATAATGAATTGGATTGGAATGAACAAAACGATATTAAAGACTTTGCTTATAGTCTATTAATGGAATTATACGAGAATGAAATTAGATATACACAAGATCTTTATGATGGGGTTGGTCTAACTGAAGATGTCAAGAAGTTCTTGCATTACAATGCTAATAAGGCATTGATGAATCTTGGATTTGAGCCTCTATTTCCTAAAGAAGTATGTGATGTTAATCCAGCTATTCTGTCTGCATTGTCACCAAACTCAGATGAGAACCACGACTTCTTCTCTGGTAGCGGATCTTCTTACGTAATTGGAAAACACGAAGCTACTACTGACGAAGACTGGGAATTTTAGGCATGATTTGCCCACTATTCTCTCCTATGGTATAATTTATATATAGCAACGAAAGGTTTTATTGTGCCAAAAGACTTTGATAAAAACTCAAAACCACATAAATTTTTTGATAGATTTTTGAATATTGATTTACAAGAAGCAGCAGATCTTCTACGCCATGAGTATGGGCGTATTGAAAGAGGCGAAATGCGAGGTATCAAGCAAAATAGTTTTGAAGATCCATTCTCATATACAAAATCAGTATCTACATCAAAGTCTAGAGAGTATAATGCATTTCAAATCTATTTCCCATTTATGCATGACATATACTCAGCTATTACAGATATGGTAGTTGAAGCCTGTGAGTACTATGAGCTAGACTATAATGAAGAAAAATGGGGAGTGGCTGCTTGGTTTAATATTAATAGCAGGCAAAAGGGTGCAAAGCTTGATTGGCATGATCACATTCCACCTGGAAATAAAATTGCTGCTTTCCATGGCTATTTTTCTGTAAATGCTGAACCATCAGAGACCTGGTACAACATTGATGGCCAGCTAAAGGTAAATCAGAATAAGAACAATCGTGCAATATTGTCAATGGTTGGATACCAACATGCTATGGCACCATGGGAGTGGGAGGGTGATAGAATTACCATTGCCTATGATGTAATCCCATATTCAATTCTAGATCAATTAGAGAACGAGAGAAGGGACTCTGACCCATCTATAGAGAATAGGCTAAACTGGGAGCAACACTTCTTCCCATTGCCACAAATCCCTGCTGATGTGCTAGAAAAATGGCAGTCCTCTTTTAATAAATAACAATGATATAATTATATTGTTAGTCTGACCCCAGCTAACATTGGAGTTGTTATTCATTAGCAGTAAAGCAGCAAGAGTTTATCTTGCCATAATTCTTTCATTTTTGCCAGCATTTCTTGCCTCTGGCTTTGCACATGCAGAAGAAACATCTGCAGACGTTTCTGTTACCCTAACATTGGATGAACAGGTAACTCAGGCTGAGATTACAGTAACTACTGCAGTCTCTGAGGTTCAAGTCATAACAGAAAATTTAGCCAGCACAAGTGCCCTAGTTGAACAGCTAGTTAATGGCAACTCTACATCCATTGCTTCTGTATCTGAGGTTATTGCTTTAGCCAGTGTGGCAGTGTCTGAAGCCTCTCAGGCCCTATCTAGTGCCTCTGATGCCCTATGGGATGTGAAAGAAAAGCAGGACTCATATAAGCTTGCTGTGGCATCTTCTCAGTTGGCAGAATCTAACTTAACAATAGCAGAAACAAGCTACAGTCAAGCTGTCATTGACCTATCTTCTATTAGTGCTGCAGTGTCAGGGCAGCAACAGTTGGTGCAGCAAGAGCAGTCTGAGCTAAATGCATTAATGAATGCTCCTACCAATAGCTATGAGATCTCTAGTCCAGGATGGACTGGATCAGCAGAGGCAAGCACATCATCTAGCAATACTGTCACCCTTCCAGCAATGTGGGATGCATCTACAAAAATAAATGTTCCATTTGACATAAAGATGGGTAATACTGTTTATGAAGGGCAGGGAAGTGCCAGCCAGATTTATGTAACATCTAAAGCGTTTATATCATTTGGTCAACCAGACTATACGTTCTGGGATTGGCCACAAACAACTGGCATCTATGTCTATCAGTCTGACTGGATGACTGCTGGGGAAGGTGCATACACTAAAGTAACAACCACAGAGAATACCTTAACTGTTGAGTGGTCTTTGCACAGATTTGGTGACTCTAATGGTCCACTAACAAATGTAGTTTGGAATATGATTGTTGACCCAGCTACTGGAGAATGGACTGGATATTCAGAAATATCTGGCAATACATCTAATCTTTATGGTGGCCCAAGAATTGGTGTTAGATATTCTAATAGTGGAACTATTTACACAATGTCTCCGAGGGTCGTAGATTCGGTGTCTGCAGAAATAATTGCCCAACAAGAACAGGTAGTAAGCTCTGAGTCAGCAACATTAGTTAATTTGCAAACACAAGAAAGCTTACAAACCATAGTTGTACAGCAAGCATCAACCTCTCTTGCTATTGCACAGTCAAACTCATCTCAGGCACAGACTATTGAGGCACAGGCATTGTCTGAGTTTACATCCGTTTTACAGAATACACAAAACATTATTAATAATTTAATTGTTGTTGTTGAGAATGCAGAAACAAAGGCCCAAACAGCCTATGTAGTTGTTACAAATGAAATTGCTAATTTGCCAGCCCCTACCCCAGCCCCACAGCCAGAGCCAGTAGTTGTACCACAGCCAGAGCCAACTGCAGAACCTGAACCTACTCCTGAACCCACCCCAGAGCCTACGCCAGAGCCTACTCCTGAACCTACCCCAGAGCCTACGCCAGAGCCTGAGCCTACTATAGAGCCAATTCCGATAGAACCAAAGCCAACGCCACCAGCAGACCCACAACCTGAACCAGAATTACCGCAGCAACCAACCGAACCCAAAACACCTGAACCAATCCCTTCTGAAAAACCTGAACCAATTGTACCAGAAGAACCATCTGAAGTGTTGGATAATCTCTTAGATGTTAGTCCAGAAAGTCTAACAGATACACAAATTGAACAGTTAATTGAAGCAGCATATGCCACATTTG
>JACCDX010069237.1_pt1 | contig 35756 bp, 62 predicted proteins | sample 7449681 | NCBI WGS metagenome assembly JACCDX01 (sample SAMN15323450, study PRJNA562643) | freshwater metagenome | isolation source: river surface water | place: USA:Blue River Watershed | collected 2017-08-18
AAGTTGGAACAAATAGCCCAATTCAAGCGGGTGACCAGACCATCATTGATGGAAACCTGATCATTGGGACTCAGGGCGAAGGCATTCAGTTTGCTGCCGCAACTCCTGCTCCTGGCATGACTACCCAGATCATGACAGATTACCAAGAGGGATTGTGGACCCCAACGCTTCTAACTGACGCCACAAATTTCACGAGCGTGACATATCCATCAACGGTTTCTGGTCGTTATACCAAAGTTGGCAGAATGGTTCATGTCCAAGGTGAAGTTTCAACAACCGCTGTCACGGTTGGCGCTGCCACTGGGCAAGTTAGCATTGGTGGCCTTCCGTTTGCAGCAGCTGCGAATACAAGCGGCAAGATCAATGGAAATAGCTCGATCATGATTAGCGAAGCAAGCGGCTGGTCTGTGAACAATCCTATTTCTGCACAGGTGATCGCTGGGGGCCTTGTGATCAAGCTGTTCTACAGATCGGCTATCAATGGAGCGACACTTTCATTGCCCGTTCTAAGCGTGGCAATTGGCGTTGGTAACGTTGTAAAATTTTCTGGAACTTACATTTCTGCGTAATGCGCAAAGGATTTAGTTAATGGCTTCAAATTCTCAAATTGCATTTGCACCGCTCGGTGAGACTGTAGCCATCACGGCCAATGCAACTGCACCTGACGGAATTCAGGCACTTGTTTCTGAGCGCAACAGCGCCCATTCGCCCGGTCAATATCGCGTTGTAAATTCCGGTTCGGTAACTGTGCATCTCGGTGTCGGTGGTACTGCGGCGAAGGCTAAGGCAAATGCTGAAGGCGCAGTTTCTGGCAACCCAGGCGCGGGCATTCCACTTCTTCCTGGCGCGGTTGAAATTCTACGTTTTAGTTCAGAGGCATATTTCAGCGGCGTGTCTGCAAGCGCACAAACCATTTACATAACCCCAGGACAGGGGCTTTAATTTTATAAGAATCTCCCGCAATAAAATTGTTCAAACTTTATACAAAATTTTACACGGCGGCAGTTTCTGTTTGATTACAAATGAAACAATCACTATGGTAGCAATTGGTTTCAAAGGTTGAACAATGAGCGTTCACAAAATTATTCATGCGATGGGGGAAAACGTGAAGCACGCCGCTGATGCAACAGCCGCCGTTGCGGCTTTCGGAGCGCTTGTTCAATTCCTTCCACCTTTGGCCTCCCTGCTTACCATTATCTGGATGAGCTTGCGAATTTATGACTGGTTCGAGGCCAGATGGAACGGCAAAAGACTTCCAAGGGATTAAATCTTAGCATTTTCATCGGCCTATCATTTGAGAGGTGATTGATGCCCTATGTTGACCCTAAGCTTTACGACTTTTGTGATACGGACAGACAAAAGGAAATTCTAACCCTTATTGACGAATTGGGCAGCGGGAAAGCCGTTGCTGATCGGCTGGGCGCTCACCGCTCAATGCCGCACAAAATCTTAAATCGAGTCAAAAGAAACGCAGCACGGCGGGGTTATTCTCCCGATCATGACATGGTGCGACCAGTGCCTGAAGGCTATTTGGTCAAGGGCGTTTCGACCTATTACGACAGCGAAGGCAAGGCGCGAGGCCAGTGGGTTAAATCCAGCATCGACGCCGATAAGCAGCTAGAGATTATCCGTGGCGCTGTCGAAAACATCATCGAGACTTCGCAGGGCGTTTTTGATCCCATTGAGCCGCCACCTTCTTGCGATGCTGAGTTGCTTACCGTTGTCCCAATGGGAGATCCGCATTTCGGCTTGATGACCTGGGCAAAAGAGGTTGGCGAAAACTTCGACCTTCGCATTGCCGAGCAAATGACATTTGACGCGGTTGACAGGCTTTGTGTGCAAGGCCCTAGTTCAGAGACTGCTTTGCTGCTGAACCTTGGAGATTATTTCCATGCGGATAATGCCAGCAACAGAACACCGCAGTCCGGCAATAATCTTGATGTAGACGGGCGCTTTCAGAAGATAGCCGAAGTTGGCTTGCTGGCTATGGTACGCTGCGTCCGTCGCTTGCTTGAAAAACACAAGAAGGTGATCGTCCGCAACAATCGCGGCAATCACGATCCGCACCAGGCGTTCATGCTTTCGCTCTGCCTTTCCGCTTGGTTCCGTGATGAACCCCGCGTTCAGGTGGATACATCGCCAAGCGGATTCTTCTATTACCGGCATGGTCGGGTATTGATCGGCTCAACACACGGTGACGGAGCCAAGCTGGCTGACCTTCCTTTACTGATGGCTACCGACGCGCCTAAAGATTGGGCAGAGGCTGATTTCCGTGTCTGGCATTGCGGACACTTCCACCACGACCAGCTTAAGGACTATCAGGGCTGCACGGTGGAAACGCACCGAACGCTTGCGCCTAATGACGCATGGCATCGCTATCAGGGCTATCGGTCTTTCCGCGACATGAAAGCTATTGTATACCATAAAGAGTTTGGCGAGATGCAACGTATCCGCTGTGGTGCAGAAAGGCTGACGGCATGAACAGCAATTTTGACGAAGCCTTGAGGCTCGTTCTGGCTCATGAAGGCGGATATGTGAACGATCCGCACGATAGGGGCGGCGAGACTAATAAAGGCGTTACCAAGGCGGTCTATGACGCTTATCGCAAGACCCGTGGGCGTCCGATTCAGTCGGTCAAGTTCATCACCGAGGATGAGGTCAAGGCGATCTACAAATTCCAATACTGGGATCGGGTGCAGGGGGACTTGCTGCCTCGCGGCCTGGACTACGCAATGTTTGATTATGCGGTTAATTCTGGCGTTGGTAGGGCGGCGAAGCATTTGCAGGGCGTCATTGGCGTACCTGCGGATGGCGTTATAGGGGCGATCACGCTTTCTGCCATAAGATCACCCGTGAATACGATTAACGCGCTGTGTGATCGTCGCATAAGCTTCCTGCGTAATTTGGATACATTCTGGCGCTTTGGTCGTGGATGGACTCGCCGCGTTGCTGATGTTCGCAAACACGCTTTGGATATGGCAGAATGAAACTTCCGCCGATCTTGACGCCAGATGGTCGCAGGGCTTGGGCTTTTCTTGCCTTGCTAGGTGGCAGCATCGTTATGACGGTGTTTGCGGCGATTGGGGTCTATATTGTACGCAAAGATAGCGGACTTTCTTTCTGGCTGGCTATGGCTGCTCATGTGCAGATCATTGTTGGCATGACCGGCTTCGGGGCGCTTCTGTACAAACGCACGATCAAGGCTGGACGTGATGGCGTAGAGATTAGCGATCAAGGGGATAGTGATGTTTAACCCATTCAGCGCGCTAACGTCCAAGGTCTATGGCGCTTTGGCTGTTTTCTTCTTGGGACTGGCTCTAATCCAGACTGCACGGATCGAAGGCTTCCTCTTTTGGGATGGGCTTTACGAGCAACTTGGTGACGCGCGGGACAGGGTAAAGGAATATGAAGCCGCGATAGCTGCTGCGACAAAGCTGGCCCAAGAGGAAAAAGCACGCATTGAGGCGGAGAATGAAAGGAAGGCAAAAGATGCTGCGGAACTGGAAAAGAAACTGCGCGCTGATTATGACAGCCGCCTTACTCGCTGGCTGCAAAACAATCGACGTGCAGCCAACAACACCAATCTGCCCGAAGCCAGCAAAGCCCCCGAAGGAACTGCTGGAGCCGGTTCCGCTGCCGTCATTCCTGAAGACTTTGCCCTAGTCCCAATTGCGGATCTAGAACTGAGCGCGCAGGCTTTTGCTAAATTGGAGGCGCTCCAGGCTTGGGCGCGGGAGGTGTCAAGTGCTGATTAAAATCATCAAGAACGATAGGCACCTTGCCCAGAACGGCCCGACTGGAATTCGTATTCACACCGGCACACGATACTTCGCTGCCGTCCTGCTTCAGGAATGGTACGAGTTTACCCGCTATGTTTTCTGGTTCTGGGGCGTTCCTGTGGCACTCTGGGCTGCTGCTTGGGGCGGATATGCCCTTGGGCTTGATGATGCGCTGTGCGGCGCTCTGGCAGCGGCTGGAGTGGCATTCATGATGGCTGTTACGCTTCGCCTGATTCCATTTAACTTGGATGATCGAGAATTGAACGGGCAGGCCATCGAGATTGCCGCAATCAAGCTGTTTTACAAACGCGAAAATATGGAAAGCGAATATCGGATGCAGGCGCGATCAATGATCCGTTCTGACAGCCCTTATGTCGCTAAGGGATATTGGCCTGACATTGATCCGATTGATCCTAATCTTTACACAAATGAAGATGCTAGGATGGGGACTTACCACCCCAACATCGAACGCATGGTTTCGCGGCTGAAGCTACGCCAGCCATTTGCTGAACGCTATGTCAAAGCCAATTGGACACGACTGGTTAAATGGCAGCCGCTAGGTGAAGGTGATCGAGGGTATTGATCATTCCTCAATCACTTCCTCACGATTAGCCAGCACTTCCCGCTCCGCTTGTGTCAACCAGTCTTTGACATAGGTTCCACGATCAAAAGCGCCATTCAAGACAGCACGTTCCACAACAAGGCCAGGGCGTCTGTTTTCAATAGCCAGTTCACGGGCGCGGATGATTATGCGGTCAGTCATTTCCCAAACCCTTCTTTACGTCCATGGTTAGGGTGAAAGCCATATTCAACCTCCGCTTTTTTGCGAGCAGCGATGGCTTCTTCAAGTGTTACAAATGATCCAAGCGTTTTAGATTTGCCATCAAGTTGGATACGCGCCCTCCACCTGTTACCTTCTTTGGTTTTTCCGACTCCAGTGCATCCGCTTGTATTGTCTCGTTTCTGGGCTTTGTTGATGTTGTTTTCGCGTTGCGTCACAGCCCGCAGGTTAGCAATTCTATTATTAGAACGGTCACCATCAATGTGATCTATATGGCCATCTGGCCAAGCCCCATGATAAAGTGCGAAAGCTACGCGATGGCCTTTATAGAGCCGTTTGAACAAACTAAAAACAATATAACCGTTCGAGATTGATCCAACTTGACGTCCCGGAAAACGAGCGTTCCATGAATTGTATCCCTGATCGCTTGAGAAGAATGAGCGATCTCGATGCTTCCATATTAAAGCGCCTGAAAACTCATCATAAGTTAGAAGCTGGTGAAGCGTTTCAACTGGCAAATCATTTAGCACTGGATACCTCCACAATCCCATAACCGCGATCTGCCAAAGCGCGTCGAAGGTCTTTGGCCATTTCGACCGCCCCATTGGCACGTGGGAATGTCTCCAAGAGGGCCTCAACCAAAGGATCTACTGGTGGTTTCTTGTGTTTTGTTATCATGTCGCAGAGAGCGCGGAAGGTGCTGACGTTACGGTATAGTCTGCGCAGACCTTCAATTTCTGTGTCGCTATCCCAACCGCTCTGCTTCGCAGCTTCGAGCAGAACCCAGTCGGCCAGTTTTTCTGTAGTCATGGTTTCTTCTCCTTCAAATGCGGGTCGTAAGTCCACAGCCACGGTTGGCCTGCCTCTTTCCACGCTCCTCGACCGAGGACACGCGCTCCTTCCTGCGCCGCCTCTGCCATTGCACTCATGGCTTCACGCGATCCTGTGTATTGGTATTGGATCAGGTCATCGAACTTTTCCAACGCGGCAGTGAGGGCTTCGATGCGGTCGGCGGCTTGTTCGCACAGCGCATCAACTTTGCCGGGACTTATCTCGTGGTAGCCAATGTCTCCGTCTGGGTAGTAGTCACCAACACGCAGCCGCTTCACCAGATCGTCAGTCATGGTTGCTTTCCTCTACGTCGATAAGGTCGGCATCACTGGCAAATAGATTGTCCAGTGCCTCCCTCCGCTTGATAGCAGCGCAGGTGCAGCTACCAGCATATGCGCCGGTCGCGTCTTCGCATTCGGGATGGTGTGTGGTCATGCCACCACCCCATAATCAGAAGGCCGCGCTGGAATGTCATCCGGCGTTGCAAAGCCAAACATAGGCAGGAAGAAAAACGCACGGCCATCACGCTTGAATATTTCAGCGCCTTGTATTTCCCATGCGGCAGCCCATGCGGCATCCCTTGCGGCAGCCCCTGCGGCATCCCTTGCGACAGCCCCTGCGGCATCCCATGCGGCAGCCCATGCGGCATCCCTTGCGACAGCCCTTGCGACAGCCCATGCGGCATCCCTTGCGGCAGCCCCTGCGGCATCCCTTGCGGCAATTACTTTTAACCAATCACTATTCGTCATGCTGTCCGTGTGCCACCAGAAATCCAGCAACTTGCTCCACTGATCTCCAATGACCTTGCTAGGGTCAGTGAGGACAATAGCCGGTGCGCCGTCGAGGTTATCATTAGTGTTACGTAACAAGATGGCGTGAGCGCGACTGATGTTTAGGAGCCTTGCGGTTTCATTATCGGCTTCGAACTGTTGGGCGCTGTTTAGCCTATCGGCAGGCCATCCTCCGACAACATGGAGGACTTGGCCTTGCGCACACATGCAGCTAAGGTTGCCCTCCTCAAAACTTTTCATGTCTATTAGCGAACCCTTGTAGGGCTTACCTTCATCGCTGTTCCAGCGAGCGATCAATTCCTTTAATTTAGTCATGGTTGCTTCTCCCGTATCTCAAGGCCACGCGCTTCCAATGCGGCGCGAAACTTGTCTGCATATTCGGCTTTGGTTTCCCATGAACCGTCATCACACTCCGCAATCACCTCCACCAGCGGGTCAGACTCGGGCTTGGTAATGATGAAAACAGATAGGCGATCGCACACCCATTTCCGCCAAACCACAGGATCAACCGCCGTGTTGGTTATGACTTCTACCACATCGCTCACCTCGCGCTTGAAGGCTTCGTGCTGTTGGATCATGTCGCAGAGAGCGCGGAAGGTGCTATCGTTGGTATACCGATTTTGTGTTTCTGTGGTCATGGTTGCTTCTCCAGTGCTGTGCGGGCTTGTGCTATGACGGCGGGTGCTTCGGTAAATTGGTAGCCGTCATCCTCCTCTACAGCGTAATAGTTTTCGTTTAGAGCCACGCTTTCAAACAAAGCCGCCCGCAGCCGATCAATCTCGGTTTCCAGTTCCAGCTTATCAATCACAGCCTCGTTATAATCGACCTGCCATTGCTCGTTAGATACCAGCAGCCGTTCGTTCTCGGCGGTGAGGGCTTCGATCTTCGCCTGTAACGTGCAATAGAAGTGGCCATGCTCATCACCCACTTTGCCACCTTCGACATCGCAGGAGCCTGCGGCTAGTTTGAAGTTCTCGGCGGTGAGGGCTTCGATGCGGTCGGCTGCTTGCACCAACTCAGCAACCTGCTTGCCTCCGCTCATGCCATCAGACCATTCTCGAAGCAGTTTTATCAGTTCTTCATCAGTCATGGTTGCTTCTCCATCGCTGCTTGACGAATCACGTTTCATCATTGGGAACGGTGCGGACGGTCGGAGCATTACGAACACTGCTAACATCGCTGCAAAGAACTTCAGCAATAGTTTCCATATTGCTTTCTGGAATTATCGCAGTTTTCGTCCCAATCTTTCGCTCTGTTTCCTGCGTGCCATCTCGAAAATAAAAAGTCGTTTGAATGGAATAATAGGTGCGCGCCACGCAATTGACAGAATACAGCGTCCTAGAGCCTGACACGGTTTTATAATCGTCGCCATTGTCCATCTTCACCCATACCGGCGCGTTGGTGTGGTATGATCGGCCCTTCAACAGATCGGCGCTTAGGGCGTAAATATCCGTCCCCTTGTCGGTTGTTGAAATATACGTCCAGGTGTCGGACAAGGTTTGCGAATATGCTGCTGACGGCCACAGAAGGGTGCAGGCAGTTAATAAAGTTGTAAACTTACGCATTGCATTTCCTCTCATGCTGCTATGTCTATAATACCGCGTGCCTCACATGCGCGGCGTAAATTGTGCGGCTGGAAGCCCCAGACACGTCCTGCAATGTCAAATTGACGGCAGAGACTGCGAATCTCCTCATCAAGCTGGCGCTTGCGTGCAGTGACGCGATCAAGCTCTTCAAATGCCACTGCGGCCTTTTGGAGGATTTCAAGCTCTTGAGTTTGATCAACCATTGCTTTTTTCCTGCACGGCCCGTTCAAGCATGATGTGGATCTGGGCGCTCAATGAACGCATGTCCGCCTTCGCCATCTCGGTAATTTTAGCGCGAAGATCGCTGGACATTCTGACGGTGACATATTCTTTTTTCATGATTGATCCTTAAAAATTCCAAGGCGTAGCGCCCAATGATTGCGCGACTTTACGGGCTTCGCGTTTACCCAAGACTTCATAGCTTTCGAGATATGTGCGCTGACCATTTACGATCCGCGTAATGTCGAGCGTATCCGCACCAGATTTGCGGCCTTTGGTGAATTCAGCAGCAAGCATTATTTGCCTTCCTTGAAAAGTTCGTCATAAACCACGACCGACATGCAGAGGATGATTCCCAGCAGGATAAAAGCTTCAAGCGGCATTTGCGTTCTCCCATTTATCAAAACCTTGGAGCCAGACCTGCTTGGACATGCGGTCAAGAAGCGCCTTCTCGTAATGGGTGATTTGCTTTGTTACATAATGAATGATCGGATACTGAATCGATTCGGGCGCAACGCGAGGTTCGCCAGTCTTCGCCGCCTTGTACCCTTGATTGAAAACTACTATCATTTCCATTTTGCACTCTCCGCTTATGGTTGATGTGGTCAGAATAATTACCCTCACACATATTGCAAGAGAAAAGTTCGCACAAAATAATTATTTTACATTCAGGTCAATCGTTCGCTGAGATTTGTCTGACCAGCGCACGCCATGTTTCGCGCCATACTGGAATAGAAGCTCGATTAATGCGCTAAATTGCGATTTCGACAGCGTGCTGGATCGCTGACCGCAGGGAAACATTCCAGCGCCTTCCAGTTCCGGCAGAAAGCGCATCTCCTGGCCCAATGCGTGCAGGAAGCGCAATTTCATATCATCGGCTGAGAATGTAGCCGTCTCTGGAACCTGCGCCTGTATGTCTGCGATCATGGGCCAGAGACGCATGTTCTGTTCTTGCGTGCGGGTTTCTTCGCCTATCGCCATGACATAGCCTTGTGGGGCCTGATAGATAAGGCTGGCGGCTCTATCTCGATGCGCCTTCGATACCAGCTTGATCGTGCGCTTATTCATCACGCGCCCTTTCTAACTCACTCCGCTTCGGGCTGGCTTTGACAAATGCCCGTGCAAGTTCTTTCATGTCGATACCGTGCTTTGTCTCGAAAGACTGCTCACCGATCCTATGCTGTTCGGAATGGCAATCGCGGCAAAGGCTGATCGTCCAATAATCGCCAGGCTTTAGCCCCATCCCCCCGTTCGTTCCCGTTCTGACGTGCGCGACTTCGATAAAATCATAAGTTTGACAAACGCAGCAGGCGTGGGAGCGAACGAACTTGCAATGCGCTGGCGATACGAACCGCTTGGGACGCTTTGCAGCTTGTGGGCGACGGGGCGGCAGCATCTTAAAGACCCAGTGCGTCTTTATAGGTTTCGAGAACGGCTTCCCATTCCTGGCGGACATGGGTTTCCATGCGGCGTAGCTTTACGATCTGACGCATAACCTTCACGTCAAAGCCGCTTGATTTGGCTTCGGAATAAACGCTATTAATGTCTATCAACAATTCGCGCTTTTCTTCTTCAAGGCGCTCGATGCGCTCCAGAAGCAATCGGAGCATGTCTGCTGATACGTTCATTATCTTTTCCTTCCTCAAAATGGGACTGAATCGTCGAGATCCGAATCGTCCATATTGAACGAATCGTCTGATGTTGTCGGCTGCGGTGCGCCACCTGATCGGCTTTGCGGATCGACAGTCTGCGCATTGATTTGCAGGTAAGTCTTGCCGTTATGCTCACGGGTAGACAATTCACCGATCACGGTGATCTTGGTTCCCTTTAGAACCATCTCTGCCAGCTTGGGGCTAGAGTTCCATTTCGTCACATCGAACCAGAGCGTTTCCTTCTTATCGCCCCAGCCCACTGATGCGCCAACCGAGAAACTGACAAAGCCTTTTCCGCTTTGCCCTTCCTTATAAACCGCATCCTTGCCGACATTGCCGACGATGGTTGTAATAACTGTCATGCTTCGTTCCTTTCTGCATTGCGCTTTTCCCGATTCTGTCGAGCGATAAGGCTGGTGCATTTCGGATTGGTCGCGCCAAGCCTTTGCCCCCTGCCATTGTAAAACTTCCTACGTGGCGGATTGCCAGTCGCTGACGGATACTGCTGACGCTGAATGCGTCTTACCAAACTGCTCATATTACTTCCTTTCAATAACCCACGGCTTCAAAGCGCCGATATATACTCCGCACGGTTTCCACATCGTTCCGGCAATATTCTGCTATTTTACTATGTTGTCCATCAGCCCATGCTTTAGCGACCATGCTGCCATCAAAGTCGCCCTTGCCTTCCAAGCCCAACGCCTGTGCCAGATTGTCCTGGCTGATGCGGTCTTTATTGCCAGCCCAAGCAGTCATGGTATCAAACACTTGATCGCTCCAAGGCTTAATGTCGCGTGGCAAAATCATTGATGAAGGCAATTTAACGCCAAGCACAATCGCCCGATTGATGAGGAAACGCAGGTCAAAGCCGCTGATGTAATGACCTATCCAGCGCACCATGTGGACGCCAGAAGCCTCACGGACGTTATAGAAAAATCCATCGAGCATTGTTGCTTCGTCTTCTACGCGCTGCATATCGTAATATTGGGAAGGAGCATCGCCAACCGCCCAACCAATGCAGCATATATGCCCAGCAGAAGGATCAAAGCTGGTCTTGGCAATGGCTTCGTCTGTGGCGCTTTCTGCGTTCTCTGCCATCCAAGCAATCATGCTGTCCTGTTTTTTATATTGCGCAGGCGCTTTGATTGTCTGCCTTACCTTTGCCCGATATTCAGGCGATTGGTTTGGAATCGTTTCAATGTCTAAAAATATATCAATCACGCCGCGTCTCCTTTGGCTGCGAGTTTGGTTTGCAGGCTTTTCTCCGCATGGGCGAATTTATTTGCAGGCAATTCCGGCAGCGATTCGATCTCGTAATATTTGCAGAATGCCACGATGTTTGATCCGCTGGCTTCGATCAGCGTGCGCAGCGTATCGCATTGCGTTTGGTTAATCGGCTCGTCGTGCTTCACCAATTTAACGGCAGCATTTCCATCATCATCTTCGGGCGCGATCCCGAAAGCAGCCATCAAGCCATAACGGCGGCAATATGTAAGGGCGCTACCGAAGCCGTGAGCGTCTTGCTTTGATGCGCGGATAAAGCATTTGCCACCGCTCTTTTCCTCTCCGCTTATATGCAGATAAAAGGTTTCAACGCAGGCTCCCAGTTCATGCTCAATCGTTTCTTGGCGATACCAGAGGCCGTGTTTTACAATAGGGCGGATCGCTTCGATCACGTTGCCAAGGTCGGCATATTTTGACCGAAACGCTGGGTTGCTTTTATCCTTCGAAGCACTGTCAACTTCGGGAAGTGCCTTAGCCAAAGCGGTTATAATCTCTTTCATATTAAAGCCTCCTGTTCTGCTTTCCATTCATTCCACTCTTGCTGCGTAAAGCTATCGGCCTGATCGAGCGACTCCCAATCATCGCCGTAGCGGCTGCGCATCTCTGCATCCCATGCTTCGTTGCTGGCGTTCAGGTAAAAGTCTACGCTGATCGGCTCGGCAGGCCATACCGTAATCAGGTCAACGCTTTCCAGCACGCGGGTAAATTGTGAAAGGCCGCCGTTCATGACTGCGCCCCGAAAGTTTTATTGATACGTTCGATGCGCTCGGCAAGATCGGCTGACATTGGTTGCGCTTTAAGACGCTCGATCAATGCGCGCTCTTCGTCGCTGGTTTCTGGATTGTCAAAGTGCGGGTAAATGACTTTTTGCATTTTTGCCTCCGTTGTTGTTGCCCCCACTTTACGCACATTTTTCAGTGCTGCAAGCGTTATCTTTTGCACCATGCAAATAAAGTGCTTGATTGATGGTGTCAGATAGGCATAATGCCGCCCCATGAACATTTACATGGAACGCAAAGCCCTGGGGTGGACACAAGCGCAGTTAGCTGAACAGCTTGGCGTGCATCACTCTATCATTTCACGCATGGAGCGCCAGGAGATACCAATCAACCTGCGCACACTGATTGCCTTGGAAGTGATATTCAAAAGGGCAAGAGAGCAATGACCTCCTCCCCCACTGGTTTAGACGCATTTCCCAGTGGGAACCTAGCTACTGTGTCGGCTTCGTTCGATGCAGTAGCTTTTTATCCGCCGCGCCATGTAACTGGCGCATTACTTCAGAAGATGGGCTTTGAATTTATCCGCCCCGACCAGATCAAATCACAATGGAAAATAATTCATAAGGAGAAACCATGATTAAGATTTTATCCCGCTGGCTCAAGCCTAAGCAAGCCCGTGATAATGACGGACGCTTCCTACCCAGCCGAGTTGCTGCACGCAAAAAGGCAATGCAGATCGCCAAAGAAATGGGACGTCAAGATCTTTTGGAAAGGCTTCAGGCATGATTTACGAATCACCATCGACGCCAATCGCACTGGCTCGTTATCTCGCAACCTATATCAGCGATGACAGCACGATCCTCGCTCATGTTCGCCACCGCTTCGGCGTTACTTTGTCGAGGGTTGACATGGCTAAAATGCGTGCATCGCTGCCGAAGAAGTATCTGCCAGGTCAGGGGAACCCGTCAGGCTGGGACTTCAAGCGTGATCGAAGCTTTCGTGGTCACGTTCGCCGCAGAACAGACGATCCGTTGCTTGCCGCGCTGGCAGCATATCATCTGAAGCACAGCAAGCTGAAGCCGCACGAAATTGAATATTATAGGAGGTTGGCAAAATGATTGGAGAACTATTTTTTGCAGCAGCCTGCGTATTGGCAGGCTGGGCCGCTGTCGATAGGCTGCGCAGGCGCAAAGGTGAGCCTAATATTGACTGCGTATTGGCGCGATGGAGTGCGCAAATCGAGGTGGTAGAAAAAGCCTTCAAAGACATGGCAGATAGCCAGTCACGCCTTGCAGATGCGCTGGCAGCCAAGAACGAGCGTTTAGAACGCATTGCGGCGCAAGAAACTCCAGGAGCCAATGCCACTGTAAAGCGCATGGCAGCAATCGCCCGTGGTGAAGCATGAACATGTTCCCCAAATGGTATTTGCCACCACACATCGAGCGTCGCAGACGCAACAGTGGCTCGGCAGTGGTCGCAGCGGTGATGAATGAATTCAACATCGACAAGCAGTCATTGACCAGCCCCAGCCGATCAAAGAAGCCTGTAAGGGCTAGGCAGGTCGCCTGGTATGTGATGAGCCGCAACTGTGGGCATATGTCCTATTTACAGATGGCGAAGATGCTGGGCCGCACAGATCACAGCACAGCCTTTCATGGCGTGCGGGTTGTCGAGAACCTGATCGAGCGAGACGATGAATTCGCCGCAGCAGTCGAACGGGTGGAGAGGGCTTTGCGTGACTAAATATTTCGCCAAGAAAACCGCCTGCACGAATGGGCATCTTCATGCTTCAAAGCGTGAAGCCAAACGCTGCGATCAACTGCACAGATTACAGCAAGGCAGGGAGATCGAGGGATTGACCATTGAGCCAAAGTTCGAGTTTGTGGTCAACGGCAAGCCTCTCAAAATGGGCAACGGACGGGTAGCAAGTTATCGACCCGACTTCACCTACATGGAGCGTGGGAAGCTTATCGCTGAAGACGTGAAGGGCTTTGTCGTTCGAGACTTCCCCCTGCGTGCTGCTTTGTTCAGACATCTGTATCCTGACTGGGAACTGAGATTGACTTAAAGCGCATTTTATGGTTAGTGGGGCGGGCGGGGAGCGTTAGAGAGGCATCGCTCAACCCGCCCTACACAACGCCTGTCAAGGAGGCACTGCATATGTTCAATACTACACGCCAGAGAACCGTAACGCAAGGCATTGTGTTATGAGTATTAGGCTCATGACAAAGGTCTGGGAACGCCAGGACCTATCGTCTGGCCAAAAGCTTGTGCTGTTAGCGTTTGCGGACTGGGCAAACGATGAAGGCTATTGCTGGCCGTCAATCAATCAAATCGCCATCAAGTCGAGCATGACCGACCGATCTGTCCAGCGGCTTTTGCGGCAGCTTGAGGATATGGAGTTCATCAGGCGCGAAGTGGTGAATGGCAAAGGCAACCGATATTGGGTTGTATTGCCAGAGACAGAATGTCACCCCCGACAAATTGTCACCCCACCCCTGACACAAAGTCACCCCACCCCCGACACAGTGTCACCCAATACATCAAAGACACATCAAAGAACCGTTAAGAGTAATATACCCGCGAAGCCCGAATGCGTTTCTGATGAGGTCTGGATTGATTTTTTAGATCTGCGCAAAGCCAAGCGAGCGCCTTTGAGCAACACTGCTTTGGAGGCAATTGAGCGCGAAGCTGAAAAGGCGGGATGGACGTTAAACGATGCGATAGCCGAAAGTGTTGCACGCGGCTGGCAAGGATTTAAAGCAAGTTGGGTTCAGGAGAGAAATGATGGCAAAGCAAATCGGACAGCTAATTCAAATGGATCGCCCCGCGATGGTTTCGCAGCCGTCTTACGCGAAGTCGGAAGTCGAGAGGATGCTTTCCCAACCTTTGATGACGATGGAGGAATGCGACAAGCTTCGCCAACTCGCCTTATCGCTCCCCGCTGAAGCGGATCTGGCAAGTCCGCAAGAGATTGCTCGGCAGCTTGAATTCATCGCAGCAACCCTGCCAGCCAAAAACATTGATGAGGCAACAGGGCAGAAGCGGTTCGCGGTGTACGTTCGATTGCTCGGCGGATATAGCAAGGAAGCTTTGTCTTACATGACCGAGAGGGCTTGCCGCGAATTGGACTGGTTCCCAACGCCGCGCCAATGCCTAAGCTTCTTGGGTGAATATCGGACGCCACCGACGCGCAAAGATCGAGCCTTGCGCAAGTGCGAAGACTTCACGCAATCGGTATTCGATCAGTTCGTTGCTGATCTGCGCGATGGCCAAGTTGATCAGTCTGTGATCGACGCAAAGCCAGAGCGTTGGAAACGCATTTGCGTAGAGACTGGTTTGCTACGTCGAGAGGGTGAGGGATATGTCCAGCGGCTACGGAAAGCCGAATAGCCGCACAAAATTCCTGATAGACCTAGACAGATGGAAACGAGGCAAAATGTCAAAGGCTGCTTTACGCGATAACTGGAAAGCTGGGCGTTACCCAACAGACGCCTGGGCGAAGTTCTACCTTCAGCACTATGGGGTTATGTGATGGCAAAGGGAGACGCATTAGGTCTCGCTGCGCTTTGGACTGCCATCGGCTTGTTTGGTAGCATAGGAATTGCTATAGTGGCTTTACCAGTCCTTTTATGGAAGCTGAGACAATGGCATTGACACCGAAACAAGAGCGATTTGCTCAAGAAGTCGCACAAGGCAAAAGCCAAGCTGACGCTTATCGAGCAGCTTTTGATGTGAAGCCAACGACCAAGCCTGAGACCACATATAAGCGCGCTTGTGAGCTAATGGCTGACGGGAATATATCGGGAAGGGTTGCTGAACTTAAAGCCGCAATCGCTGAACGTGTCGTTTGGACTATGGCAGACAGCCTAGATGTTCTCTCCACGATAGCCAAGGGCGTAGACAAAGACGCCAAGCCAAGCGACAAGGTGAACGCTGTTAAAGCCATAAATGCAATGATCGGCCTGGACGCTCCATCAAAGCTAAACGTCAATGGCGATATGGTGCATCACATCCTGCGTGAAGTGATTGATGACAACGCTGACGATTAAAACTCCGCGCTGGTTCAAGCCGTTCCTCCAGCCTAGTCGCTATAAGGGCGCACATGGTGGTCGCGGATCAGGCAAGAGCCACGGCTTTGCTGAAGCCATGATCGAAGCGCATGTGATGGATCAGAAGCGGCGCTCTGTCTGCGTGCGCGAGATCCAAAAGTCATTGTCCCAATCGGTCAAGCGTCTGCTGGAACTGAAGATCGAGCAGATGGGCGTGCAATCCTATTTCGAAGTGCAGGAAACGCAGATCAAGTCTCGGCATGGTGATGGACTGATTATATTCCAGGGGATGCAAAACCACACCAGCGACAGCATCAAGTCGCTCGAAGGCTATGACTGCGCATGGGTTGAGGAAGCGCAATCACTCAGCCAGCGGTCGCTTGACCTGCTTCGCCCGACAATCCGTAAGCCTAACTCAGAACTGTGGTTCACTTGGAACCCAAGTCAAGCAACCGATCCTGTTGATGTTCTGCTGCGCGGACACACGCCGCCGCCTGACTCCATAGTCCGTGAGGTAAACTATCGGGACAATCCGTGGTTTCCTGACGTTCTCAAAGCAGAGATGGAATATGATCGAAGCCGCGATCCTGACAAATACAAGCACGTCTGGCTCGGTGGCTATCTCAGCAACAGCGAGGCACGGGTGTTCCGCAACTGGAGCATCGAGGAGTTCGACACACCTGAAGACGCAACACACCGCTTCGGCGCTGACTGGGGCTTCGCTTCAGACCCGACAGTTTTGATCCGCTGTCACGTTATCGGGCGCACGATTTATGTCGATCACGAAGCCTATCGCGTGGGCTGTGAGATTATGGACACGCCTGATCTATTCCTGACCGTGCCAGAATCCGAGAAATGGCCTATCGTTGCCGATAGCGCACGGCCTGAGACAATCAGCCATATGCAGCGCCACGGCTTCCCGAAGATCATGCCAGCGATCAAAGGCCCGAAGTCTGTCGAAGAAGGGATCGAATGGCTCAAGTCGCACGACATTGTGGTGCATCCCCGCTGCAAGCATACGATTGATGAGCTATCCTGCTACAGCTATAAGACCGACCCGCTGACAGGCGCAGTATTGCCAGTTCTTGCAGATCGTGATAATCACTTGATAGACGCGCTGCGTTATGCGTGCGAGGCTAGTCGGAGAGCAGCACCTAAAAAGGCTGTCGAAGTCCAACCTCTAGCAACGGTGAACAGGTGGTAAATGGCTCGACTGACTAGAGAACAACGGCTCGGCAATGTGCATCAGGCTGCATTGACTGAGTTTGACCGCTGTCAGTCATCCATGCGCGATGAACGCTTGCAGTGCCTTCAGGATCGCCGTTTCTATTCACTGGCTGGCGCACAATGGGAAGGCCCCATCGGTGAGCAGTTTGAGAACAAGCCGCGCTTTGAGGTAAACAAGGTTCACCTGAGCGTCATTCGTATCATCAACGAATACCGCAACAACCGCATCGGCGTTGACTTTGTGTCCAAGGATGGAACCAAAGACGACAGGCTGGCTGAGACTTGCAACGGATTGTATCGCGCTGACGAACAGGACAGCGTGGCAGATGAAGCTTTTGACAATGCTTTCGAGGAAGGTGTTGGCGGAGGCTTTGGTGCATGGCGTCTGCGCACCGTCTATGAAGACGATGAAGACGATGAGAACGAAAAGCAGCGCATCCGCTTCGAGCCGATCTATGATGCTGACAGCAGCGTATTCTTCGATCTAGACGCAAAGCGCCAGGACAAGTCGGACGCTAAATATTGCTTCGTCCTCTATTCGATGACCCGCGAAGCCTATCGGGCCGAATGGAACGATGATCCGACCACATGGCCGAAAGAGATTCACCAGTTTGAATTTGACTGGGACACGCCCGACGTTGTGTTCGTTGCGGAATATTACCGCGTTGAAGAAGTGCGCGAGACGATCCGCATATTCCAGACCATCACTGGCGAGGAAGAACGCTACACGCAGGCAGACTTTGACGCAGACGAAACGCTTGAAGAAACGCTCTTGGCTGTTGGAACCATCGAGGTTCGCCAGAAGCGTGTAAAGCGTCGGCGCGTTCACAAATACATCATGAGCGGCGGTGGCATCCTCGAAGATGCTGGCTACATCGCTGGCAAGAACATCCCGATCGTTCCCTATTACGGCAAGCGTTGGTTCGTTGATAACGTCGAACGTTGCATGGGCCATGTCCGCTTAGCCAAAGATCCGCAGCGCCTAAAGAACATGCAGCTTTCAAAGCTTGGCGAGATCAGTGCGCTTTCATCCGTTGAAAAGCCGATCCTCCTTCCTGACCAGGTTGCTGGTCACCAGGTGATGTGGGCAGAGGATAATATCCGTAATTATCCTTATCTGCTGGTTAATCCGATCACCGGCCCGAATGGCGAGATGCAAGCCGCTGGCCCTGTTGCTTACACCAAGTCTTCCGATATTCCTCCGGCGATGGCTGCGCTCTTGCAGTTGACCGAGCAGGACATGGCTGAGATCCTCGGCAACAACCAGCAAGCGGACAAGATGGTCAGCAACATCAGCGGTAAAGCCGTTGAGATGATTCAGACCCGCTTGGACATGCAGTCATTCATCTACATGACCAACATGGCGAAGGCTATGCGTCGCTGTGGTGAGATATGGCTGTCGATGGCTAAGGACATTTACGTCGAAGAAGGACGTAAGATGAAGTCAATTGGCGCGATGGAACAGGTTGAATCCATCGAGATGATGAAGCCGACCATTGACGCTGAAACTGGCGAATTGGTTTATGAGAATGATCTAAGCCAAGCGAACTTTGACGTTGCTGTCGATGTTGGCCCGTCGTTCACCAGTCGCCGCGAATCCACCGTCCGTTCGCTGACCGGCATGATGCAGGTTACAAGCGATCCTGAAACACAGATGATTCTTCAGTCTATGGCGATTATGAACATGGACGGTGAAGGCATCTCTGACATTAAGGACTTCTTCCGCAAGAAGCTCGTTCAGATGGGTGTTGTAAAGCCCACCGAGGAAGAACAGCAGCAGATGATGGAAGCTATGATGGCTCAGGGACAGCAGCCTGATCCGCAATCAATGTTCCTGATGGCAGAGGCTGAAAAGGCCCAGGCTTTGGCACTGAAGGCTCAGGCCGACACAGAATATAGCTTGGCGCGCACGGAAGAAACCCGCGCCAAGACAGCAGAGACGATCTCGAATATCGACATTGACCAGCGCAAGTCGGCTATCGAGACTGCTGAAAAGATTGGGGCTGCACTACAGCCACAAATGAATGCGGTTCCATCCGCCGCGCAATTCGGATGAGTTAATGGGGTAACTTATGAATATGGCAGACACGGAGATTGATGAAGTCATCGAAATTGATCAGGAAGCTTTTGACGCTGGTGAGACAGATACCGCCGCTGACGATGTTGAGCCTGAAGATGAGGATGAAGTCGTAATTTCCATTGGTGAGGAAGCGCCGCCTCAACAGGAAGAAACCAAAGCGCCTGCATGGGTGCGCGAATTGCGAAAGGCAAATCGGGAAAAGGATAAGCGTATCAGTGAACTCGAAGCCAAGCTGACCACAACTGCGACTGAGAACAAGCCGGTCGTATTAGGTGCAAAGCCTACGCTTGAAGGATGCGATTACGATTCAGACGTTTTTGAGCAAGAAATAGCTAATTGGTATGAGCGCAAGCGTGAAGCCGATCAAGCAGAAGCCAGCCAGCGAGAAGCCCAAGAGGCAGAGTCCGCAGCATGGCAGAAGAAGCTCGAAGACTATGAAAAGGCCAAAGCCACTCTCAGGGTGCGCGATTATGAAGATGCAGAAGCTACGGCTCTGGATACTTTCAACATCACGCAGCAAGGGATTGTGCTTCAAGGCTCCGACAATCCAGCTTTGCTCGTTTACGCAATTGGCAAGAACGCAGCTAAGGCCAAGGAACTTTCTTCCATTACTGACCCCGTGAAGTTCGCCTTTGCGGTAGCGAAACTGGAGACTCAGTTGAAAGTAACGAACCGTAAAGCAGCCGCATCACCTGAACGCACCATCTCCACTGGAGGCGGACGCATTTCAGGCAGTGTGGATTCCACCCTTGAACGCTTGCGTGAAGAGGCTCTTAAGACCGGCGATCTGTCAAAGGTCATGGCCTATAAACGCGGCAAGAAAACCTAATTTGGAGTTAAGACAATGGCTAACGCCTTTTCAAAAGAAGAAATTGTCGCCTTTGAAAACATCCTCGAAGGCTTTAACGATGCGCTGATTCTCTCGAAGAATATCAACGTATACAACACCAACGGCGTGACGATGGAACGCGCTCGCGACACCATCTGGCGTCCGCAGCCCTACATCGCTCAGTCGTTCAGCCGTACTGTCGGCACCACGATTGCAAGCGACATTCAGAACATGACGCAGCTTTCGGTTCCTTCGACCCTCGGCTTCAGCCAGTGCTCTGCTTGGCAGATGGACGCTCTGGAACTGCGTGACGCATTGCAGGAAGGTCGCCTGGGCGATGCTGCAAAGCAGAAGCTTGCTTCGGACATTAACCTGTCGGTTATGGACGTTGCTTCGGCACAGGGTACGCTCGTTGTTACCGTTGCAACCCCCGCTGGCGATTATGATGACATTGCTCTGTGCGATAGCATCATGAACGAACAGGGTGTCATGGCTGGTGATCGTTACCTCGCTCTGTCGAGCCGCGATTACAACGGCATGGCTGGCAATTTGGCTGTCGCAACTCGTTCGTTCACCGGCACTAAGTCGGCTAACGCTTACGAGCGTTCGTATGTTGGCCCCGTGGCTGGCTTCGAAACCTACAAGCTCGACTATGCTAACCGTTGCGTTGACAACTCGGCAAGCCGCACCATCGCCACCAACGGCGCTCAGGTGCGTTACGTCCCGCAGGCAACCACCAACAGCGTTGCTGGCGTTCTCAACGTGGACAACCGCTATCAGCAGGTCACTGTTTCTTCGACCACCGGCATCACTGCTGGCGACTCGTTTGAAATCACCGGCATCGAAGCGGTTCACCACATCACCAAGCGTAGCACGGGACAGCTTAAGACGTTCCGCGTTATCTCGGTTGATAGCGGCACGACCATGACGATCAGCCCGCCGATCATTGGCGCAAACTCGTCCCCGACTGATGCTGAACTTCAGTATCAGAACGTGTTCGTTGCATCGACTTCGGCAACTGCTCCGATCATCTTCAAGAACATCGCTGCTTCGAACATCAACCCGTTCTGGCATAAGAATTCGATCGAACTGCTTCCGGGCCGTTACGCTGTTCCTGATGGTGCCGGCGTGGACGTTCTGCGTGCTTCGACCGATCAGGGTATTGAACTGGTCATGACCAAGAAGTTCGATCCGCTGACCTTCCAGACGCTTTACACGCTCGATACGCTCTACGGCGTTGTGTGTACAAACCCTGAAATGGCAGGCATTCTGCTTTTCAACCAGACGTAAGTCTAATTGGGAGGGGGGGATTTGGAAGTCATCCCCCCCGACCTTCCTAGGGAGATAGTTCATGCCGCTTAAAAAAGGTTACAGCCGGACTAGTATCGGCAAGAACATCAAGATGGAGGAAAAGGCCGGTCGCCCGAAAAAGCAGGCCATCGCCATTGCTCTGAACGTTGCCCGTGATGCGGCAATGAAAGCAGGTAAACCCAGCAAGGCTCCGAAGCGGAAAAAGAAATGAAGCCCGGTCTTTACGCAAATATCAATGCGAAGCGTAAGCGGATTGCACGGCAGAAGGCTGCTGGTGAAACGCCTGAACGCATGAGAAAGCCCGGCAGCAAGGGTGCGCCAACTAAGGCAGCATTCGTGGCATCCGCAAAGACTGCCAAGAAACCAAAGGCAAAAAAGAAATGACTGACTTTCCAACGATCATGTTTCGCATTCCCGGCCCATTCAAAATGCCGCGTGGCGGAACCTATGACACAAGAGGCGCTGCCGATCAGGAAGCATTTGACGTATTGACCGCTAAAGGCTGGTTTCCGTCATATGAAGAGGCTCTGGGCGGTAAGAAGGCTGCAAAGATTATTGAAGCCGCTGAAGCGTTTGAAGACGCTATCGACGAAGTTTCTGACCCGACCCGCAACGAACTGGAATCCAAGGCAAAGGAACTTGGTGTCTCGTTTAATGCGCGAACTTCTGATATGAAGCTTGCCGAGCGGATCTCCGCTGCATTGGAGGGCTGATTATGACAGACAATTTCCCGACACTCACTAGGGTTCATGAAGTGCTTAGGTATGAACCTGAGACAGGGAAATTGTTTTGGAAATTATCCAATAGCAATCGAATTAAAATAGGATCTGAAGCAGGCACGATTGCCAAAGTTGGTTATCGCTATGTTTCAATTGATGGTCATAGACTGCTGGCTCACCGATTGATATTTTTCATGCAAAACGGCGAATGGCCTAAACAAGACATTGATCACATGGATGGCGATAGATTGAATAATCGCTGGTCTAATTTGCGCGAATGTAGCCGCCAAATGAATACAGAAAACAGGCGGAATGCGCAGTTAAATAGCTTGACTAGGGTTCTGGGTGTATCTCCTTCTCGCGGAATATTTAGAGCCCAAATCCAAGTTGATGGTAAAAATAAATATCTAGGCCGTTTCAAAACTCTTGAGGAAGCGCAAAGTGCGTATTTGGCTGCAAAGTCGAAGCTGCATAAAGGATTTGTCGGATGACTTACACAAAGAGACAATTCGTCACTGCCGCTTTCGAAGAGATAGGATTAGCGGACTATATATTCGATCTCTCGCCTGAACAGCTTGAGGGCGCTCTCCGACGCTTGGACGCCATGATGATGGAATGGAACGCGCAAGGTGTCCGCCTTGGCTATCCCGTCGCAAGCAGTCCGCAAGACAGCGATCTGGACACAGAGACCGGCACGCCTGACAGCGCATGGGAAGCGGTTATCACTAACCTCGCTATTCGCATTGCCCCAGGATACGGCAAGACCGTTTCGCCCGATACAAAAGTCATGGCAAAGAATGCGTATAACATTCTCTTGCAACGCGCTGCATTCCCGCTTGAGAAACAATTGCCTGAGACCATGCCGATTGGTCAGGGTAACAAGCCGTGGCGCTGGGACAATCCTTACGTCTATCCGCCTGTCGATCCTGTGGATGCTGGGCCGGATGGCCCTATTGAATGGAGTTAATCAATGCCGACTATTAACCAGCTTCCGCTGATCACGCAGGTCTCAGGCGGTAACAATGTCGTTCTGTGGGTTCCCGATCAGGGTGATAGCCGCCGCGCATCAATCACCACACTGATTGAATATATCCAAGCTAACATGGATGGCGTTGTTTGCACTTCGGTTCAGACCACGCCTTCGACCTTTGCGCAGCTTCCTAACGCTGTCGGCCTGACGGGCGGACGTGCATTCATCACTGATGGCAGCACTGCAACCTTCGGCGCAACTGTTGCTGGTGGAGGTGCAAACAAGGTTCCTGTTTATAGCGATGGCACTAACTGGAAAGTTGGCTAATTGAAAAAGGATGGCCGCCTCGCCCGTGCTGGTGTTTCGGCTTTCAATAAGCCCAAGCGCACGCCTGACCATCCGAAGAAGTCGCATATCGTTGTAGCTAAAGAAGGCGATACGATTAAGACGATCCGATTTGGAGAGCAGGGCGCGAAGACTGCTGGTAAGCCCAAAAAGGGCGAGTCTGAAGCTATGAAAAAGAAGCGCGCATCTTTCAAGGCTAGGCACGCGAAGAACATCGCTAAGGGCAAGATGAGCGCCGCCTTCTGGGCTGACAAGATTAAATGGACAATAGTTCCAATTGGTATTAGCATTATGGCTCTACAAGGAGAGTCAAATGCCAAATTTCAATCTGAGAATATCAGTCACTTGTCCGCGCTGCCTCAATCAGAGAGAGGCCCGTGGTGATGTTGTCCGCAGAGCACAAAGGGAAGGGCGCGAATTATTTTGTAAACCGTGCAGGAATAAGGACAGGTTTGCCAATAAGTCACATCCTCGAAAAGGATCTGGAATTAAAAATGATCCAGATCGCCTTCCGGCTTATAAAAGCTATTCAAGGGCTAAAAGGCGCTGCAAAGAAGGTCGCGCCCATCACCCAGCTTATGAGAATGTTGAATTCAAATTCAAAAGCTTTGATGAATTTTACGATGCACTTGGCCCTCGCCCAGAAGGATGCTCAGTTGATCGGATTAATCCGTTAGGCCATTATGAATCTGGAAACGTGCGATGGGCAACGGTTTTGGAGCAAGCCGCTAATCGGATGCCGAGAAATTATTGGAAGCCGTGAAGTGGTGACTATCTGACCCACTTGTGCTAATTATATTTGAAGGAGTTTTAGAATGGCAAATATAGAAAGCTTTTCACCGGCATATGGTCAGGCCCTTGTGGTTACACCTGGCAATACCTCGGCAACCAGCAGCATTCCTGTCAACACTACATCGCTTTGCATCACCAGCCGCAATTCGGTTGAATGCTTCATTCGCGTTGGCACTGGCACTATTGCTGCAACGACTGCTGACTATCTAGTTCCGCCTAATGGTCAGGTGAGCATCAGCAAAAACCGCGATTACGATAAGATCGCATATATCGCACCTGCTGGCGGCGGTTCGCTGCACATCATTCCTGGCGAGGGCTTCTAATGTTCCTATTGACGCGCCTTCGCACCCGCCTTCGGTATTTCAATACTGGTGGAGGCCCTGTGCTTGGCGCACTTCTTCAGGAGGATGGGGATTTCCTTTTGCTTGAGGATGGCGGCTATATCCTTCTTGACGGATAAAACATGGTTCAGATTCCAATCATCAACGGTATCTTTACGGATAATGGGCCTGACTTTCGCACGTCATATCCTGTAAACTTCATCCCTGTTCCTAAAACCAACGGAATCAGTGAAGGCTTTCTGCGTCCTGCTGATGGCTTGATCACTAACGGAACCGGCCCTGGCGTTGATCGCGGCGGAATCAATTGGCGCGGCATTTGCTATCGGGTGATGGGTTCCAAGTTGGTCACCGTTGGCCCAACTGGCACGATCACGATCCTTGGCGATGTTGGTGATGATGGCGATCTAGTAACACTCGATTACGACTTTGACCTTTTGGGTATCGCATCAAACGGCAATCTGTTTTTTTGGAATCCAGCCACCTCAACGCTATCGCAGAACACCGACCCCGATCTCGGCACTGTCTTAGACACGGTATGGGTCGATGGTTATTGGATGACCACGGACGGCGAGTTTCTGGTTGTCACGGATCTCGGAAACCCGCTGGCAGTCAATCCTCTTAAATACGGATCTTCGGAAATTGATCCCGATCCAGTTGTTGCATTGCTCAAGCTACGCAATGAGATTTACGCGCTGAACCGTCACACTATCGAAGTGTTCGATAACGTTGGCGGCGATCTATTTCCGTTCCAGCGCATCGAGGGCGCACAGATCGAAAAGGGCGTCATTGGCACCCACGGCTGTTGCGTTTATATGGAGAACATTGCGTTCCTCGGCAGCGGTTTTAACGAAGCCCCAGGCATCTATGTCGGCGCTAATTCGCAGACACAAAAGATCAGCACGCAAGAAATTGATATACTGCTTCTGGATTATACCGAAGCGCAATTAGCAAGCGTGAAACTGGAATCGCGCAACGATAAATCGCACCAACATCTTTATGTCCATCTGCCTAACAAGACGTTGGTCTATGACGCATCGGCAAGCCAAGACCTTGGGCAGCCCGTCTGGTTCATCCTGACTAGCAGCCTTGTGGATTACAGCCAGTATCGCGCACGCAATCTGGTATGGTGTTATGACAAATGGCTGGTTGGCGATCCAGCAAGCAACAACGTCGGTTACATGACGCAGGATATTTCCTCGCACTACGGGCAGAAGGTGCGTTGGGAATTTTCAACGACCATTCTGTACAATGAAGGTCGCGGCGCGATTGTAACAAACCTTGAGTTGGTCGGTCTGACTGGATCGGCTGCGTTTGGCCTCGATCCTACAATCAACACGTCCTATTCCACTGATGGGCAGACGTGGAGCCAACAGAAATTCATCAAGGCTGGCAAGCAAGGGCAGCGTGCAAAGCGCCTTGTGTGGTTTCAGCAGGGATGGATGCGGAACTGGCGCATACAACGCTTTCAGGGCGATTCAGACGCGCATATGTCTTTTGCTAGGCTAGAGGCCCAGATCGAAGGCTTAGCCTTCTGATGGTGACTCCATTCCGCCTTGGCCTTACCCGCGATCAGCTTGCTTCGTTCCTCAAAGACTTTGAGCAGATCAAGCAGTTTGAAAAGCTGTTCCAGACCGTGGACACAATGAACACGGTAACAATTGATGATATTAGCATCAACGCCGGCAATGCTGGTGCATCTGCGAACGAAGCATTGAGCCAGGTTGAAGCCCTGCAAAGCCTTGTGCAACTTCTGGCCTATGCACCTGAAGCGCCGACGCAAAGCGACATAGCTGCACTGCAAGACCAGCTCACCGCCTTGCAGCAACAGCCTCCACCTAAAGAGTTTCGCACGCCGCGCTTTGGATCGTTCTACGACACGACAACGCAGACAGCAGCGGCAATCAATACCGCTTATGCGATGACCATAAACACAACCGATCTTTCTCAGGGTGTGTATATCGGATCTCCGACTTCGCGCATCTATGTAGATCGCCCTAATGTTTATAACGTGCAATTCTCTGCGCAGTTGGACAAGACCACAGGCGGCGTTGGGTTGGTCTGGATTTGGCTTCGTAAGAATGGCGTCGATGTTCCCGACAGCACTGGATTTGTTCGCCTTCAAGGTAACAACGCAGAATTGTTGGCTGCATGGAATTATCTGGTCCAGCTTAACGCAGGCGACTATATTGAATTAATGTGGGAAGTTGATGATACTTCCGTTCAGATATTGTATGAAGCCGCAACAGCCGTGCATCCGGCAACTCCGTCTGTAATTGTGACGGTGAGCGATAACATCAGTTCAATGGAGGTCTAACATGGCTGTTCTTACAAGGGTTTTGATTTCGGCTAAAACAGCCGAGGCAACGCAGACAACGCAATACACCGCGACGAACGTGACCACGATCATCGACAAGTTCACTGCGACCAATTACGACACGGTTGCACGCACGATTAGCGTTAACCTTGTGGCTTTGTCTGGCAGCGCAGGGAATGATAACCTGATCGTCAAGACAAAGACGCTTCAGCCGTCCGAGACATATACCTTTCCAGAATTGGTCGGCCAGGTTCTTTCTAACGGCAATTTCATTTCAACGATTGCCAGTACTGGCACGTCGATCAACATTCGCGCATCTGGCAGGGAGATCGCATAATGAAAAAGCCCATGATCATGATCGAAGGCTTTGCCGGTCTGCGTGAAAGCGAACCATTCATCACTGCCGCGCAGAACAAGAAGAACACGCAAGTCGTGATCGACGATTGGATGCTCGGCCCTGAAAAGCCCAGCAACGAACGCGGTGCAAACCCTGAATACTGGCGTGCGCTTGGCAAGGCTATGCAGGTCGATGAGGCAGAAGCCCGCCGCCGCCGCTGCTCCAATTGCGAATATTACGACAACTCAACCATGACGCAGGCCAAGATGGAACGCATCCCTTGGAACCAGTGGGATGATAATTCGGGGTTTCGTGGCTATTGCCATAAGTTTGAATTCATCTGCCACGACCTTCGTTCTTGTCAAGCATGGGAGGAAAAGGAATACGAGCAAGAGGATTAAATGGTTCCTTCAGGATGAAATCTTTTTTTAGCCTCAAGATATGCGGAGTGAGCAAGTTCTGGTGTGTCAAACACTCCAAGATAAACATCTTTTCCGCCAGGATAGCTAATTCGAGCCTGCCATCGCTTCCCACTGCTGCTCACGCCAAGCCATCCGCATTTGTTATCAACGCGAGCCTTCTTGCGGTTTTGTTGGTTAACGCTTGCCGATACGTTTCTAAGATTTTCAAAACGATTATCAGAGCGGCAACCATTGATGTGGTCGATTTGTCCGCTTGGCCATTCACCGTTAACATGCATCCAAGCAAGCCGATGGTTCAAATACATGCGGCCATCAATCTTGGTTTGCAAATATCCGTAGCTATCCGCGCTTCCGGCTATGGCTCCAGCACGCGCACTGCCTCTTGAGGAAAGCCATTGAAAAACACCAGTCTTAGGATCGTAGTAAAGAAGTTCACGCAAGCGTTCTGCGGTAATCATAAAACACCTCATCACAGTGTTGCATCAGGAAAAGCGCAGCAAGCGGTGATGAATCGCCTGTCCCCCGTCAGGTAAGCTGCGGGTCAAGAATAATGATGACTATTGTTTATAGCAAGACAAATGTGATATGGTGCAGTCACCGAGCGTTACTGAGCAGCCGGTGGCTCACCTTCAGGGGTTTTGAATGACGCTAGACGGATCTCCTAAATACTGGCTTCGGCGGAACTTCTCGGAGGCACTTTGCCTTTCGGATGAAGCCGTCGATTGGCTGATTGCGCTTTGGGAAGTTATCCAGTTATTCGACGATATTGCTGATGGCGATGCAATAGACCGCGACGATCTTGACGCTTCTATCTGGAACGCATTGGTGGGAATGCCGTCCAATGGCTTCTATCAAAGAAACGCGCACGTCCTCATCCCGCTGATGAGCGTTGCCGTTCTCAAATGGAAAGCCTCGGATGAGGTGGAACGCGATGGTCAAGCCTGTGCCACAAGCTTCGTCTGGCGCGCTGGCTATTATGATTTGGTTCTTGCTGCCGTGCAGATCGAGCATGGTTCGCAATTAGCTATGGATATTGGCCCTATAGTTTTGAAGCTATATGGCGAAAGCCTTGAAGATTATATGAAGGAAATGTCTGATGCCTGATCCAGTTACCGGCGTAATGGCTGCTACTAGTGTAGGTTCGGCTGCAATCGGATCGAGTGCTTCAAAAAGGGCTGGGCGACAGCAGGTGCAAGCCGCAGAGGCTGGTGCGGCTGAACAGCGGTTGGCCCGTGAAGAACTTCGCAGGTTGCTTGAGCCTTATGTTGCTGCTGGCACGCCTGCGCTTCAATCTATGATGGGCGCGGTTGGATTGCGTGGCCCTGAAGAACAGGCTGCTTATGTCGCGCAGCAAGAGCAAAGCCCAATCTTTCAGGCGCTGGCGCGTCAGGGTGAAGAGGCTATGCTCCAGCAAGCATCGGCCACTGGTGGACTTCGCGGCGGCAATATCCAAGGGGCATTGGCCCAGTTTCGACCGAGCCTCCTGAATCAATTCCTCAATCAGCAATATGAACGACTAGGTGGATTGACGCAGCTTGGACAGCAATCCGCTGCTGGTGTTGGCGCTAGTGGATTAACCAGCGCAACAAACATTGCTGAATTGCTTGGTCAGGGTGGCGCTGCACGCGCTGGCGCTACTTTGGGTTCTGCGCAATCAATAGGCCAGGGGATTGGTAATCTTGCAACAATTGGCGGAATGGCCTTTGGTCGCCAGCCCCCAAGCAACCTTGGTCGATTGACACCCGCCGCAGATGCTTTGATCGCCGCAAATCCGAGTATTTTCTAATGGTAGCACCTTATAATTACTCAATCGATGTGCCTAATCCCTTGGCTGGATTCCTACAGGGAGTTCAGATTGGTCAGGCGCAACGCCAACAAGAACAAGAACGCCAAAATCAGCAATTGCAGCAGCAGCAGCAAGCTGCTTTTTTGCAAGACATTCAAGGCACAATTCGGAATCCAACTCCTGAAAAGTGGCAAGATCTTTACGCCAAGCATCCGCTGATGGTTGAGCAAATTGCCACTATCCGTAAAAATGTCACGCCAGCAGCTTCCAATTTGTTTACGCGAACAGCAATTCAAGTTCTGCAATCTGATGCCGTTGGAGACGTGGAGGGCGCTGCAAAACAAGCGGAAGATGCTGCTGCGGCTGCTCAGGCAAGTGGAATGACCACTGAAGCGCAACAGCTTACTGATATGGCTAAAGCCTATCGGGGAATGCAGGGCGATCCCACACAGCGTCGTGGAGCGATTGCTTCCTTGCTTGCCGTTTATGCAGACAAAGAACAATATGATCGCATTAACAAAATCTATGGATTTGATATGCCTGCACCGCTTGCAGAATATCAAGCCCGTGTTCGCAAGGATGGCAAAGACGAAGCTGATGTTTGGTGGGAGTCTCAGGGCAAATTCATGACCACTGACACCGACTTAATTGATATTCAACAGTTCATTAGAGATAGAAAACTCACAGGCAAGCCAGCGCCAAAAGGCGTAACATTCACCCCATTGAATCCACAAGGAGGTCAGACGGAAAAGCCGTCTGGCACCTTTCAAGGGCAGTAACATTAACCCGATTGCCGACCTTGGAAAGCTGGGCTTCGCACCGACAAGCGGATTTAGAACGCAGCGCCATCAAGAGGCATTAGTTGCTCAAGGGTTGACCAAGACCAAAGGTGGATCGCATCCAATAGGTGACGCTTTGGACTTCATGCCGCCGAAGGGAATGTCCATGCAAGAGGCTATTGCCACTGTCCGCAGGATGTATCCTGGCGTTAAGGCTATCCCTAGCAACAAAGGCGCAATTCATGTAACGTTCCCCGGCTGGGGACAGGCTCCTGACGTAAGCGGTTCTCGCCGTAGGTATAGGTGATTAAATATGGCTGAAAAGTATCAAGAAGGTCAGCAGCTCAAGGGTAGCGACGGCAAAATTTATGTTGTCGTTGGCGGCGTTCCTCGCGAACAGATCGCTGGCCCTTCTGTGCAAAGTGGTGTCTATCGCCTACCAAAATCTCCTGAAAAAGCCGCCGAGGAGGAGCGCAAGGCAGGTAGCTTTGCTATGGAAGAAGAGGCTGCGGAACGAGCTAAGCGTAGCGAAGAACGCGATATTGAATCCAAGGAATTTTCTCAAATTGGTTCGCTGAGAACTGAATTTCTGGGTATTCCAGAAGTTAAGGAGTTCCGTCAGGTTCGCAATGCAACCCGTCAGATTATCGAACTGACATCAAAGGGAACGCCAATGGCCAATATTGGCGCGGTGTTCTCTTACATGAAAATCCTCGATCCGGGTTCAACCGTTCGTGAAGGCGAAGCCGCGTCTGCGCAGAATGCTGCTGGCGTGCCTGATCGTATCCGCAACTATTACAACCAGATGGTGTCTGGCGAAGGTCTTTCCGAAACACAGCGCAAAGACATGGCTGACGTTGCACGCTCGATCTATAATCAGCGGCTGACTGGGTATAACGATCTAGCAACCACCTATCGCGGCCTAATGACTGATCAAGGTGCAGATCCCGACAAGCAGGGCATCACCCTTGAAACGCCATTCGAAATGGAAGGTGCGGCAGGCGATAGAGCTACGCAACTTCAAGATGCGTTCAACAAAGGCGCTTCTCTGCAAGAACTGAATGCGCTTGCAAGCACGCTCGGCATTTCACCCAATCAGGATGAGCTTCTAAAGGCCATTGAGTTCCGCGATGCTGGTGGCGTTGGTGCGCGCATCCTGCCGCCTGAAGCTGGTGGAGCGCCAGAAGAGGCTGGCTTCTTTGAAGGTATTATCGAAACCGTCACTGGTTCAGAGCGCAGCACGCCAGAGATCGAAGCTTTGCCGGAATGGACAACCATGCCGGAATTGAACGAGCTTTCCGTTGCAGGCGCACGCACCGGCATCGGCACAATGTTCACCAGCCCCGAAGAATCGGTCAAGATCATTCAGGCCAACTATCCTGGCGTGCAAGTACGTCAGGATTCCAAGGGCAACTATATTCTGCGCTCACAGGATGGGCGTGAATATGGCATTAAGCCCGGCTTTCGCTGGAGTGATGTTCCCCGTGCGCTAGGTGGCATCCTTGCGTTCACACCTGCTGGCCGTGCAACCACTGTTGCTGGCGCTGCTGGTGGATCCGCTCTTACTCAGGCTGGCATCGAAGCAACGCAGGCTGGTGCTGGTGGTACGTTTGACACTGGCGAGATTGCTATTGCTGGTGGTGCTGGCGCTGCTGGTAAGGTTCTGGAGCAAGCACTTCCTGCGGTTGTGTCCAGCGTTCGTGGTATGCGCGGTGGTCCCGCCGCTGCTTTGCCTGAAGTTGCTCCGGCTCCTGCGCCGACTGCGCCAGCGATGGAAGCATTGGCCGCCCCAGCAACCCCGCGTCAGATCATTGAGGCTGGTGAGCAAGCCAACATCCCCGTGATGACTTCGGATATTCGTCCACCTGAAACATTCATGGGTGCGCAGATGCAGCGCATTGGTGAGCGTATTCCGATTATTGGAACTGGCGGCCCGCGTGCTACTCAGCAGCAGGCTCGACAAGAAGCAGTTAAGGATTTTATCCTTGAAAATGCAGGCGCTGTTCCCGCCGACGTTGAGGAGCGAATTGTTGCAGACGTTCTGCGCAAGCGCGGCGACGTTGTTGAGAAATACACCAATCTTAAGGATGAAGTGTTTTCTAATCTGGCTGGCGCTGGCGAAGTCGCTGTTAACAACACCGTCCGGGCAATTGATGACCAGATTGCGGATCTTTCCAAAGCGCGGACTCCGGCAGCAGATGAAGCCATTGCTAAACTGACCGAAATTCGCAACCAGGCTGTTGGCCGTGACATTCGAGCGATGGAGGCATTCCGCCGCGATGTTCTTGGCAAAGCATGGCAAGACGAAGGCATGTCCGTTGGTGCGTCTGATCGCGTCAAATCGGCTGTTCAAAATCTATATGGCCCGTTCAACGAAGATATGGGCAAGTTCATCATAGAGCGCAGCGGTAAGCGTGATTATACCAAGTGGCGCGTTGCTAATGCCCGTCTGAGCGATGGCATTCAGGAAGCCAAGCGCAGCACCCTGAAGAACATTCTTCGCAGCGGTGAAGCTACCCCTGAAGTCATCAACAATATGCTGTTCAGCGGCAAAAAGAGCGATGTTGCGGCTTTGTACCGTTCGCTAACCCCTGAAGGCAAAGCACAAGCACGCATGGCAATTGTTCAGCGCATTGCTAAGGACATGGGCGCAGAGACTGGTGATATCAGCCCTGAAAAGTTCCTGACGCAGATTCGCAAGCGTTCAGACCAGCTTGGCGTGTTCTTTGAAAAGGGCCAGCAGGAAGAGCTTAAAGGCTTGGCACGCGTTCTTTCTGCTACTCGACGCGCTGGTGGTGCTGGAGTTGCCACTCCGACAGGTCAAGAAAACTTCCCGCTTTTGCTCGGCGCGCTGGGCATGGGTGACGTATTCACCACAGGCGGCATCGGGACGGCTATCGGCCTAACCTTTGCCGGTGGCGTTCGCGCTTACGAAAGCAAGGCTGTTCGCAACCTTTTGGCAGCCCTTGGCAAAACCAAGTCTGGCAGCCCCGCCGAGATGAGGATCATGGATAATCTGTCTGGCAAGCTTAAAGACGCTCTGCCAGCATCGGTTCCCGCAGCAGCGACACAAATGAACGAACAAGGGAAGCCAGTGGCAACGCCGGACGGCATTCCTATGGTAAGAACGCAATGACCTTTCCAAACAACGCAACTTCAGATATACAGAGCGCGCAGGAGATCAACTGATGGCCGCTATTTCCGTTCAAGTTCCTTATCCTGTTTTCTATGATCGAGATGGCGATCCACTAGATAATGGCAACATCTACATTGGTGTTGCCAATCTTGATCCTGTGACCAACCCGATTCAGGTGTATTTTGATGCTGCCTTGACCCTTGCTGCAAGCCAGCCTCTTAAGACAAGCAATGGCTACATCTATCGTAACGGCACGCCTGCTCAACTTTATGTTAATGCTATGAATTTTTCTCTCACAGTTAATGATGAGAAAAATCTTCTGGTTTACAATTTTCCTGATGCAACCGGCTTAGGCGTTGATGCGGCTGGAGTTGATTTTACCGGATTTAAAGGTCAAACAGGTACGCTTGCTGACCTTGCTGATGCCGACGGATCTGACTGGATTGGATACACGCCACCGGGCGCTGGAGCAGTTGCTCGGTCAGCCCAAGAAAAAATGCGAGATGCTATATCGGTAAAAGATTTTGGTGCATCAGCGGCTGCTACTGCGACCGTAAATCTTGCGGCATTCAAGGCGGCTGTCGCTGCCACACCTGTTGGTGGGACGCTTGTAGTACCTGCTGACTCGTCATTTTATTCAATTAATACTAGCGCAGGTCTTTCATCCGCTATTGAAATCAATAAGCGCATGGAAGTTGTTTTCGCAGGCGACGTAAAAGCTACATTTAGTGCAATTCAAGCGAATCCACCGTATATTTTTCATGTAACCGCTGATGATGTAACGTTCTCAGGTGCAGGCGGTAAAATTATAGGTGATGGAACCACCAACTCGGTCAACACTGGGACAGACGCCACATTCCCCGGCCTTGTCTATGTGACCGGCGATAATTTCACCATGACCGACTGCGTTATCGACACGCCACCTAAAGTCGGCGTCATGCTCTACAATTGCCAAGGCTCCAAGATAACCAACAACACGTTTACCGGCGGCCCGACCACATACACGGATACGGCATATTTTGCTGTTCGTGCGTTTCAAGGCAGCGCCCACAACATCAGCGATAACCTGTTCACCCCCAATGGCTCTGGCGGCATGTATGTCTCTGCCATATTTTTTAACGGGACGTTTGGCAGCGTGGTTAGCAGCAACGTCTGCATATACCCTTACGAAAAGCTGATTTATTGCGTGGGCGACAAGAACGTCGTTTCAAACAATCAGGTTATCGGCAACCCCAACAACATTCCTGGCAGTTCGCCGGTTGTCAAAGGCACGCTTACTTCGGTCTACCGTTTTGACGGTGATAACAATCTGTGTGTCGGAAACTATTCTGATTATTGCGCGGCTGGTGCGACTTGCCTCAACAGCAAGGGCAACATCATCAAGGAAAATACATTCCTACGCTGCGGTCAGCTTGGCGTGGTTGTGTTTGAAACCGCTGGCTACACCGATAGCATATCGGGAACCACTGTTTCGGATAACTACATCACGCCTGATGGCACGATGGGCTTCACTCTGGGCCTTGCAGGCATTCAGATCAATGCCAGCGAAACTGCCGCATCAAAACTGATTGTAAAAAACAACTATATTGAAAACTTCAACAACGCTTCTGGCGGTGGCATTTACGTTGTCGGCACAGCCAGCACGAAAATCACAAAATCGAACATCAGCGGAAACGTCATTGCCAATTCAGTGAACGGTATTCTTCTTTCCTACGTTGAGCAAAGCACGATTACGCAGAACGCCATGTCGTCCATATCCAATGTAATGATTATCCAAAACTCCACCTGTTCAGCTAATATCATTACTGGCAACCAAAGCACCGACGCAGTGTCAATCCTTGACAGCGGCTACTCTACTGACAGCACCTATCTTAACAACCAAAACACCACTGCGCCGCTAACAGGGTTAGTGACACTTAGCGCGGCATCAAGCACGTTAGTAGCGCACGGCGGCACTCGCGTGCAGGCTAAAGTGTTTTTGCAACCTGCAAACGCTTCGGCGGCCACTTTGGTTAGCGGCTCAAAATCACCATATGTAACTGTATCACAACCAAATTTTTTAATTAGCACGGCAGATGGGACCGCTGCAGCCGGAACTGAACAGTTCTGGTACACCGTAGTTCAATAGGAGGCATAAATGGCTGACAAAAAAATCTCCGCTCTGACAGCAGCTAGCACACCGCTTGCTGGCACTGAAGTCTTGCCCGTTGTGCAAGGTGGAAGCACCGTAAAAGTTAGCGTATCCGATCTTACTAACGACAGGGATGTTCTCGCCGCTAATCTCGGTATCGGCGGGGCTGTTAACGCAAGTTATAAAATTACGTCTTACGGCGCTATCTACTCCACTACTGGCGCAAACTATTTTGCGGGATCACTTGGTGTCGGGACCACGCCCGTTTATACGCTGGATGTGGTTGTCGGGGGTGGCGCGTCGAATATGTTTCGCGTTGGCCAGTCCGGCTTTTCAAACGGCTTTACGATTGTTTCGACAGGATCTGCGTTAACTTATCAGTTTGAAGACGGAAACGTAAAACTCGGAACCGCTGGCAAAGGCATCACACTAATAAGTCCTGACGGATTGACCACTAAAACGCTTATTATTAACAATTCCGGCGTCATCACGCTAATTTAACAAAATTCCCGAGCCGCATCAAATAATTGGGTAAAGTGAAAT
>JACCDX010457150.1_pt1 | contig 35680 bp, 14 predicted proteins | sample 7449681 | NCBI WGS metagenome assembly JACCDX01 (sample SAMN15323450, study PRJNA562643) | freshwater metagenome | isolation source: river surface water | place: USA:Blue River Watershed | collected 2017-08-18
ACACTGGTCCTACTGGCGAAACCGGACACACAGGTGAACAAGGAGAAACAGGTGTAACCGGACACACTGGTCCTACTGGCGAAACCGGACACACAGGTGAACAAGGAGAAACAGGTGTAACCGGACACACTGGTCCTACTGGCGAAACCGGACACACAGGTGAACAAGGAGAAACCGGAACAACTGGACACACTGGTCCTACTGGCGAAACTGGACACACAGGTGAACAAGGAGAAACAGGAACAACTGGATACACTGGTCCTACTGGCGAAACCGGACACACAGGTGAACAAGGAGAAACCGGAACAACTGGATACACTGGTTTTACCGGCGAAACTGGACAAACGGGTGAACAAGGTGCTACTGGAACAAAAGGTGAGACAGGTCAAACGGGTGAAACTGGTTATACTGGTTATACTGGGGCGGTTGGAGATACAGGCGAAACCGGTGAAACCGGACAAACTGGTGAAACCGGTGAAACAGGGTGTACAGGGGCTGTTGGGGATACAGGGTATACAGGTGAAACTGGATATACGGGGCCTGTAGGAGAATCTGGTGATACGGGTCAAACTGGTGAAACTGGGCCAACGGGTCAAACGGGTGAAACTGGACCAACCGGGCAAATGGGGGAAAGGGGAGACACAGGTCCGCGTGGGGATAAATTTAATACGGCGACATTAGAACCGGTGGTTTTGTATCCACCACCAGTAGAAGGGGAAAATCAAAATATTACCCTCTACTTGAAAGATAATGAATGTACCTATTTGCCTGGAAATTCGGTGGTGGTTGTTTCGGCGGCGAATTATCATACCCGATTTGAAGCAACGGTTTATAGTATTTCATTGAATGAATTGGTATTGACCGATATTATGAATGTAAGAGGGGACTTTGACGGAATAACTGCGATCACATATAATGTCAATTTGGATGGAATCGATGGTCCGCGCGGTGAAACAGGTTATACTGGTCAGATGGGTCATACTGGTCCAGCGGGGGATCGTTATCAAACATATACGACGGGAGCGATAACGATCAATGGATTATTTTCAGGAATTCAATCAATTGAATTAACATTGGTGGATGAAATATTATCTTATATTCCAGGGAATTCAGTTGTAGTGACTGCGCAATCGGATCCTGTAGGGAAACGATTTGAAGGGACAGTGATATCGTTGGTTGGAAATGTGATGACGATTGGTAATGTTGTGAATGTTGTTGGATCAGACAATGATTTTGCCAATGATGCAGATGTCTATAATGTCAATTTGGATGGAATAGATGGTCCTACAGGCGCAACCGGACCAACAGGTGAAACAGGTTTTACAGGTGAAACCGGTTCAACGGGTGAAAAAGGTGAAACCGGACCAACAGGTTTTACAGGTGAAACCGGACCAACTGGTGAAATGGGTCCGACAGGAGAAACAGGATATACAGGTGAAACCGGATATACAGGTGAAAAAGGTGAAACTGGATATACAGGTGAAAAAGGTGAAAAAGGTGAAAGTGGTGGTGGTAGTGGGCCTGTAAGTGGAAGTATTGTCAAAGTGACTGATATTGTGGATGCGAATGATTCATTCATGAATAATTTTAGTAAATATGCCCAATTAGAATTTGATGTTTCGTTGAATAATCATCCAATATTGGAGGATCCTTACCGAGTGAGATGTTGGTTAACATCATCTTCAGGTAATGGTGTAATGTGGAAAAATTACAATAACACATCGATACTCATTTCCACCGATGGTGGACAAAACACTACCGAAATACAACCCCCTACAAGCATAGTGAATCCGGGGTTTAATTATTATACACCTTATTATGTAAAATCAGTATGTGTATCAGATGACGCACAAATTATTGTGGGTATGGTTGCACTTTGGTCTGATGAAGGTGGTGACGAATTGTTTTTATTCAGATCGATTGACGGTGGAACAACAATCACTTATTATTATCAAAATACGTGGAGTTCTTATGACGAATCTATAGCAATGACACCAAATGGTAAATACATCTTATTTAATCCGTTAGAATGGGCGTTATATGATTACGATGGCAATATAAAACCAGGATATGATTTTACAGGGGACAATAAAGTAAGTAAAGTGTTTTATTCGACGGATTATGGTGAAACCTTTCAAATGTCAGCCGAATTCGACGGTGTTTTGATCAATTCGATGAAATGGTGTTCAATTAGTAACGATGGTACAAAGGCGTATGTCATTGATTCCATTGGTAATCTTTATATATCCATCGACGGAATGCAAACGTTTTCACTACGAATTGCGTTTAGCAATGCTGGTATCGTTACGGGAGGGAATCAATATCAATCGTTTGCCAATTCGGATGGAAGTAAATTTCGATTTGTTTCCAATGATGTTTTATATATCTACGATGACGCCACTGTTTCTTATACAACCACCACTATCCAAAATATATTGCAACAAAATCCAACCACAACCATGGATTATATTCAATATATTACCTACAGTCAAGATTTAGGCGAATATGTGATTCTCATTGGTGGACATAACAATTCATCCATATTCAATTTATATGTATCCAGTGATTACGGTAAAACATTTACATATCGTTATGCGATATCCGATGAAATCTTGAAAAAGGGCTTCATTAGTGATAATTATTCAATCCGATGTATATTGAGTCCGTCTGGAAATATTTGCAGAATTTATTTTACAAATTACACCACCGGACAAGTATCTTGTTTTAAATATCTCAATTTGAGAATACCTTTACCAGATGTTACGTTTTCAATAGAAGACTGTACATCCCACCTGATCAGTTCATTGCCTGTAACGGAAACATTAAATAATTGGTGTTTAGATCAATATAAATATAGTGGGTTAACGATTGCCAACTATGATATTGGTGTTCCACAAAGTATGGTATCAAATTTTGACAGAGTCGTATATTCACACAATCAACAACATTTTGCAAATGTCTCCGATAACGGACAAATTGTATATTATACACACAACGGATATGACGGTCAAAATTGGTTGTTTAATACGACATTGGGAGTCGACCCACAATCAGAATCAGGATATTTAACAGTCAATAATGTTCAAGCGTTACAAATGAGCAAATCGGGTAAATATCTCTTCGGTATTATTAAATATAACAATAGCAACAGTGGATCACAATATACATCGATCATTCGATCGGATGATTACGGTGAAACATATACACACGCCTATGACGACCAATGGAATTCTTACGACACAGGTGATTTAGCGAAAAACAAAAACACCATCGGGTGTTCATACGACGGCAAATATGTTTTGATTGGTGGTTGTCAATGGACGGATAGTAACGGGACAACAATGGATTCAGACGCCCCCTTTTTATCGAGTGATTATGGTGTGACATTTGTCAAAACATCATCCCCTACAGGCAACTCTGGAAATCATATTTGGACACATGTTAATGAAGACGCGTCTGTCATGTATGTGATGGATATTACGTATAATCTTTATTATACTTACGATAAAGGTGCAACATGGACGGCTTCACCATCCAATCCAATCCTTCCTAGTGATTCAGCTTTGCCAATTGGATATCATTGTTCACTACGTGGAGATATCATTCAAATACTCGTCAATAATGGTTATATTATAAATTTTTATTCATCCAATAATTTCGGCAAAACATTTACTTCTTATCTCCCATTTTACGAGGGTGATCCGCTAACTTATGTTTATTTTACATCATCGAATTCCGGTAAATGCATTTTCGTACAGATATACATCGATGAGAATTATACACCGGTATTATATTATTCATTAAATTATGGAAATTCATGGTATTCTCTTTGGAGTTGGGATGGACCTCAAATCATGGGTCGCTATTCAATTCTGTTTTTATCGCCAAATTGTAAAAAAATCAATTATATATGTAATAATCCAGGTTCAAGTGAATGGTATATATTTAATATTGATACAGATTACCGTCATATTGAACTACCAGTAATTCCACCGCCAACCGAAATTCCGGAATTCGCGTTTGCATCTAGCCTGTACCAGGAATCAAATTTGATTGACCCGGATAGTTATGGATTTTTATCTGGAAAACTCAAGAAAATGCCAATGACCAATGAAGTGTTTAATGATACGGACGATTTGTATGTGTCTCTGGATTTCATTGTCAACCATTCAGCCGATATGAAATATGTCACCATTGTTAAAAACAATTCAACGTCTGTTTATCATTCCTTTGATTTCGGACAAACATGGACAACCCAACCCATCGAATCCATTATGGAATTTTTTAGTTATGATCTAATAACTTATATTTACGAAATCATCGGTTCGATTTTGTCCAAATCAGGTGAATTCAACTTTTTGATTTATAAAGTCACCAGTATTACAGATCCAAACATCAAATTCTGTATGGGATTTCGATCTTATATTGGTAAAAATGAACCATTCAAATCAGATGGAAGACGTTATTATCCAATCGGAGATGGAAACATCATTTATAATACGACTGAATTAATTTTTAATAAAAACAATATGGTTTGTTCTTATGATGGTAAACATTTACGTACAAAGGCAAATGGAACAACTAGTCTTTATTGTTCTACTTATGCATCCGAAGCTCAATTCAATATGCTTTATTTAGATAGTTATTTAGGTTCCGAAATTGAAAATACATTCATACATGTAAGTGACGATGGATATTACACTTTGTATTTGATCCGCAATACCAACGATAATACATTGCAACCGGTTTGTTTTTATAATTACCTTATTAATGAAGGCAGTAATAATTTCCCAGATCCTACCAGTTGTCCTGTGTTAGCATTTAATAATACGCATTACAATGTTAGTTCCGCTGGAAATATTTACGTTTTAGATGCGCCATTAAATCAATCTGGACCGGCCAATTTATACATCTGGAAAAATTATGGATTCAACAATCAATATGTTCAATTGGAATTGCCATCTTATTTTACAAATTGTATCGGGTTTGCCTGTAGCGTGAATTGTCAATATATGGTCGTATTGGGCGACCCGACCGCATCTGGTGATATTCCCGTTTTTGTTTCCATTGACGCGGGTCAAACCTTTTATCCATCGGAAACTTTACTCCCTTCGCGTTCTTCCAATTCGATGAAATCCGGGTCCATGACCAAAATATTCATGAATCCGAACGCGACTGATTTATGGATTTTCCAATTTGACAAAACGGAACCAAATCATTTCAACGGATTTTACAAAAGATCCAACCGATTCGATGCAGTAGCCAATTATTCCGCTTCTGCTTCCACTTCCGCTTCTATTTGCGACCAAACGAATCCCTTATTATTCATGACATCCAACGTTTATTTATTGCAAAATTCCATCACAATCCCCGAAAACATGACAGGGAGTTTCCATTGGACAAAACCCATCATCAATAATGACGGCAGAATTATCCTCGATTATGAAAAAATATCGCGAGATTATGGACGCACATTCTCCTACTTGCCACCCTCAATCGATACAAATTATTTAACTATCAACATTGTGAATGCAATGAGTGATGACGGTCAACATATTTATCATTTGAATAACATAGGTAATTCATATTGTGCACTTCATTGTTCACATGATTATATGTATACATATTCTTCAATATCAATGCCATCATCAAATTATTATGGGTTGGCCCCGACTTCAGTTGCCTGTAGTGGAAATGGTATGTATGTTTTAGTTGCGGGGTATCAAAATTGTGTTTTGGTTTCATCCAATTATGGTAAAACTTTTCGTAAACACGTGGTTGATCCAAATTTTGAGAACCCGGATTTACAAATTTATTGGGGCAACAGTATTCTCTGGTCTTACATTTCACCTGATTTGTCCGTATTTTATATTTGGGAAAGTGGTGGTGCTGTTTTCAGATCATTTGATAAAGGTCTCACGTGGACGCCTTTAACCAATTTCCAAACCACGTGGGATTATACTTTCCAAACGGTTACAACTGCCAATATGGGACAAACACTTTATGCGAATGTTTATGATGTGAATGCTCATTCCACTTTCGTGCGGGTTTCATTTGATTATGGAACAACCTTTATTACTGATTCTCCTATGACCGTTCCTACATCGTTGATTTCTGCATCTGGAAAATATTTGATTCGCAAAAATAATAATTTGACATGCTTTTTTGAATATTCGATTGATCAAGGTGTCACGTGGTTGCCTTATGCAGATCCTGGATCTTGGAAATCGTCACTTGATGTTGCAGATGATTATAATATTCAATTTTGTCTTAGTCAAGATTCGGCCATGCTTCTCATTTTTGTTAGCTATATTGCATCAGGAAGTAGCGGTGGGACAAATCCTCAAATTTATTGTTTAAATAATAGTGGCGGAGGAGGAGGAGGAGGCAGTAGTGGTGGCGGAGGAACTGGTGCTACTGGTGAACCTGGACAAACCGGTGCTACTGGTGAACCTGGACAAACCGGCGCTACTGGTGAACCTGGACAAATCGGTGCTACCGGTGAACCTGGACAAACCGGTGCTACTGGTGAAACTGGACAAATCGGTGCTACTGGTGAAACAGGAGAAACCGGCGCTACTGGTGAACCTGGACAAACCGGTGCTACTGGTGAACCTGGACAAACCGGTGCTACTGGTGAACCTGGACAAACCGGCGCAACTGGTGAAACAGGAGAAACCGGCGCAACTGGTGAACCTGGACAAACCGGTGCTACTGGTGAAACAGGAGAAACCGGCGCAACTGGTGAACCTGGACAAACTGGTGCTACTGGTGAAACTGGTGAAAAAGGAGAAACAGGTGAGCAAGGCGCTACCGGAGAAACAGGTCATACAGGAGAAACCGGTGCTACTGGAGAACCTGGACAAACAGGCGCTACCGGAGAAACAGGAGAAACCGGCGCTACTGGAGAACCTGGACAAACTGGAGAAACAGGTCATACGGGAGAAACCGGTTTTACTGGTCAAACTGGCGAAAAAGGTGATACTGGTTTCACTGGAGAAAAGGGTGAAAAAGGTCATACTGGACCACGTGGTGATAAGTTTAATACTGCAACGTTGGAACCGATTGTGTTAGAGCCTGTAGAGGGACAAATATTACCCATTACACTCACGTTGAAAGACAATGACTGTACTTACCTCCCTGGAAATTCCGTTGTAATAGTTGATGCACTTGATTATCATTCCCGGTTTGAGGCGATCGTATTATCTTTGACTTCAGGAAATCAATTGACCCTCACGGATATTGTCAATGTTCGGGGAACTTTTGATGGTCAAACCCCCACTACTTATAATGTGAATTTAGATGGTATTGATGGACCTCGAGGTGAAACAGGATACACTGGCCCTACAGGCATGACCGGAGCACGAGGTGACCATTTCAATTCCTATACGACAGAATCAGATACGTTACCAACCCTTCAACATGGTGGATCGGTTTCCTTGACATTGGTGGACACGGATTTAACTTATATACCGGGGAATTCCGTGGTAGTTACTGCGCAATCGAATCCTGTAGGGAAACGTTTTGAGGGGATTGTCTTTTCACAAGTCTACAACGTATTAACAATTGGAGCAATCACCAATATTATTCCAGACGTGGATGAATTTATCAATAACGCGGATATTTATAATGTGAATTTGGATGGAATTGATGGGCCCACTGGATACACTGGTCCTACAGGCTTTACTGGCGTGACGGGTCAAAAAGGTGAAACCGGTCCAACTGGTGAAACGGGTGAAACTGGCTTTACAGGTGAAACTGGTCAAACCGGTGAAACAGGGTTTACTGGCGAAACAGGTTACACTGGTGAAACAGGTGCAACCGGTACCAAGGGTGAAACTGGCGCAACGGGTGAAACTGGATACACTGGCGAAACAGGCCAAAAAGGTGAAACCGGTCCAACCGGTGAAACAGGTCATACAGGTGAAACCGGTGCAACTGGTACCAAAGGTGAAACTGGCGCAACGGGTGAAACTGGATACACTGGTCCTACAGGCTTTACTGGAGCAACAGGTCAAAAAGGAGAAACCGGTCAAACGGGTCATACAGGTCATACAGGTGAAACTGGATCAACGGGAACAAAGGGTGAAACTGGTTTTACTGGCCATACAGGTGAAACAGGTCATACAGGTGAAACAGGAGAAACCGGTCCAACCGGTGAAACAGGTCATACAGGTGAAACCGGGGCAACGGGTCAAAAAGGTGAAACCGGTGCAACGGGTGAAACTGGATATACTGGTCCTACAGGCTTTACTGGAGCGACTGGAACTCATGGAGAAACCGGTCAAACGGGTCATACAGGTCATACAGGTGAAACTGGAGCAACGGGAACAAAGGGTGAAACTGGATATACCGGTGAAACTGGACAAACAGGTGAAACTGGAGCAACGGGAACAAAGGGTGAAACTGGATATACCGGTGAAACTGGTCATACTGGTCCTACAGGCCAAACAGGAGCAACGGGAACTCATGGAGAAACCGGTCAAACAGGTGAAACGGGAGAAACAGGAGCAACTGGTACAAAAGGTGAAACCGGATATACCGGTGAAACCGGCCAAACTGGTCATACAGGTTTTACAGGAGCAACGGGTACGAAAGGTGAAACCGGTCAAACGGGTGAAACAGGAGCAACAGGTCAAAAAGGTGAAACAGGTTTTACAGGACAAACAGGTGAAACTGGTCATACTGGTCCTACAGGCCAAACAGGAGCAACAGGTCAAAAAGGTGAAACCGGTCAAACGGGTGAAACTGGCGAAACAGGAGCAACGGGTCAAAAAGGTGAAACGGGTGCAACCGGTGAAACTGGTTATACAGGTGAAACCGGCCAAACAGGTGAAACAGGTGAAACGGGTGAAACTGGCGCAACTGGTGAAACAGGTGCAACTGGTGAAAAAGGTGATACTGGTGCAACAGGAATTAAAGGTGAAACGGGTCCAACCGGTGAAACTGGACATACTGGTGAAACCGGTGCAACTGGTACCAAAGGTGAAACTGGATATACGGGTTTCACAGGTCCAACGGGAGAAACTGGACATACAGGTGAAACCGGTCCAACAGGCGAAACGGGTCATACAGGCGAAACAGGAGCAACCGGTACCAAAGGTGAAACTGGTTATACAGGCGAAACTGGATATACTGGCGAAACAGGAGCAACCGGTACCAAAGGTGAAACCGGACAAACTGGTTATACAGGTGAAACAGGCGTAACGGGTTTCACCGGTGAAACAGGTGAAACAGGTACAACTGGCGAAACCGGACCAACAGGTGAAACAGGCGAAACAGGTCATACAGGAGAAACAGGCGAAACTGGACACACAGGAGAAACAGGAGCAACTGGTCAAAAAGGTGAAACTGGACATACAGGCGAAACTGGTTATACAGGAGAAACCGGAACAACCGGTGAAACAGGTCAAACTGGACAAACAGGTGAAACTGGACAAACTGGACAAACAGGAGCAACCGGAACGAAAGGTGAAACTGGATATACCGGTGAAAAAGGTGAAAAAGGTTATACCGGCCCACGGGGTGACAAATTCAATACCGCAACTTTGAACCCGATCATATTAGAGCCTGTAGAGGGACAAATATTTCCAATTATACTTACGTTGAAAGATAAAGATTGTACTTATCTTCCTGGAAATTCCGTTGTCGTTGTTGATTCACAAAATTATGGTTCCAGATTTGAAGCAACTGTTTTATCGTTCGCTTTAGAAAATCAATTAACCCTTGGTGAGATTGTTAACGTAAAAGGAACATTCGATGGTCAAACCCCCGCCATTTATAATGTGAATTTAGACGGGATCGATGGACCCCGAGGTGAAACTGGATACACTGGCCCTACAGGCATGACCGGCCCACGGGGCGACCATTTCAATTCCCAGACATCAGAATCTGATTCGTTACCGACCCTTCAACATGGTGGATCGGTTTCCTTGACATTGATCCATACTGATTTAACTTACGTTCCGGGAAATTCCGTGATAGTTACCGCACAGTCGAATCCTGTAGGGAAACGTTTTGAGGGGATTGTTTTGTCACAAGTCTACAACGTATTAACCGTTGGATCAATCACCAATATTATTCCGGATGTGGATGAATTCGTAAATAATGCAGATATTTATAATGTGAACCTGGATGGAATTGATGGACCCACCGGTCACACTGGCCCTACAGGCTTTACTGGTGAAACGGGTCCTACTGGTGAAACAGGTCAAACTGGTGAAACAGGGTTCACCGGTGAAACGGGTGCAACCGGTACCAAAGGTGAGACAGGTTATACCGGATTCACCGGTTTTACTGGTGAAACGGGAGCAACCGGAACCAAAGGTGAAACTGGACATACTGGAGAAACTGGACAAACCGGTCAAACGGGTGCAACTGGTCTTACTGGCGAAACTGGATTCACTGGGTTTACAGGATTCACCGGAGAAACAGGTCAAAAAGGTGAAACTGGTTATACCGGTGAAACCGGTTTTACAGGCTTTACAGGAGCAACAGGAACAAAAGGTGAAACGGGTCAAACCGGTGAAACGGGTTTTACAGGTGAAACAGGTTTTACTGGTGAAACTGGTTCTACGGGTGAAACCGGACAAACAGGTGAAACCGGTTACACAGGTCCAACCGGTTTAACAGGTGAAACTGGCGCAACTGGTTACACTGGTCATACAGGCTTTACAGGAGCAACCGGAACCAAAGGTGAAACAGGCCAGACAGGTTACACTGGTGAAACAGGCCAAACCGGCCCTACAGGCGAAACAGGTTATACAGGTGAAACTGGACACACTGGTCAAACAGGAGAAACGGGAGCGACTGGAACCAAAGGTGAAACTGGTTTTACTGGAGAAACCGGTCAAACAGGTCAAACGGGACCCACTGGTGCAACTGGCTTCACGGGAGAAACTGGTCAAACAGGCTTTACTGGAGCAACGGGAACCAAAGGTGAAACTGGACAAACTGGTGAAACTGGTCAAACAGGTGAAACTGGACAAACCGGCGAAACTGGACAAACAGGTGAAACTGGTTACACTGGCCCTACAGGCGAAACAGGAGCAACAGGAACGAAAGGTGAAACCGGATTTACCGGTGAAACTGGACAAACCGGAGAAACAGGAGCAACAGGAACGAAAGGTGAAACCGGATATACCGGTTACACTGGCCCTACAGGCGAAACAGGAGCAACAGGTCAAAAAGGTGAAACCGGATTTACCGGTGAAACCGGACAAACTGGTGAAACAGGTCATACTGGTGAAACTGGAGCAACAGGTACCAAAGGTGAAACCGGATATACTGGAGAAACCGGAACAACCGGATCAACCGGTGAAACCGGTTATACCGGAGAAACGGGTGTAACAGGCGAAACCGGAGCAACCGGCACCAAGGGTGAAACTGGCCATACAGGTGAAACAGGTCCTACAGGCTTCACAGGAGCAACCGGCACCAAAGGTGAAACCGGCTATACCGGTGAAACTGGTCCTACTGGTGAAACCGGAGCAACCGGAACCAAAGGTGAAACCGGCTATACCGGTGAAACGGGTGTAACCGGCGCAACAGGTGAAACAGGTTATACCGGGGCAACTGGTACCAAAGGTGAAACCGGATATACAGGCGAAACAGGAGCGACCGGTACCAAAGGTGAAACCGGATATACTGGTTACACTGGCGAAACTGGCTTCACTGGAGCCACAGGAACCAAAGGTGAAACTGGTTATACGGGTTACACCGGTGAAACTGGTTTCACGGGAGCCACAGGTACCAAAGGTGAAACCGGTTATACCGGTGAAACTGGACAAACTGGCTTCACAGGAGCCACAGGAACCAAAGGTGAAACTGGATATACTGGTTACACTGGCGAAACTGGTGAAACAGGAGCAACAGGTACCAAAGGTGAAACAGGATATACCGGTGAAACTGGACAAACAGGTGAAACGGGAGCAACAGGAACCAAGGGAGAAACCGGTTATACTGGTTACACTGGCGAAACTGGCTTCACAGGAGCCACAGGTACCAAAGGTGAAACAGGATATACTGGTTACACTGGCGAAACTGGCTTCACAGGAGCCACAGGTACCAAAGGTGAAACAGGATATACCGGTGAAACTGGACAAACAGGTGAAACGGGAGCAACAGGTACCAAGGGAGAAACTGGATATACTGGTGAAACTGGACAAACAGGTGAAACGGGAGCAACAGGTACCAAGGGAGAAACTGGTTATACAGGAGAAACTGGTGAAACAGGTGCAACGGGTGCAACCGGAACAAAGGGTGAAACTGGATATACCGGAGAAAAAGGTGAAAAAGGTCATACGGGTCCAAGAGGTGACAAATTCAATACTGCAACGTTGAACTCGATTGTGTTAGAGCCTGTAGCGGGACAAATATCACCCATTACACTCACATTAAAAGACAATGATTGTACTTATCTTCCGGGAAATTCAGTGGTGGTGGTGAATGCACTTGATTATCATTCCCGTTTTGAAGCAACCGTTTTATCATTGGTTTCAGAAAATCAATTGTCACTGACAGATATTGTCAATGTTCGGGGAACATTCGACGGTCAAACACCCGCCATTTATAATGTCAATTTAGATGGTGTTGATGGTCCAAAAGGTGAAACCGGATATACTGGTTCAACTGGTATGACTGGTCCACGGGGTGACCATTACAATTCTTATACGACTACTTCTGTCACATTTCCATCTTTTCAACAAGATGGAACAGTCACATTAACATTGGTGGATACGGATTTAACATATAAACCAGGGAATTCAGTGATAGTTGCCGCAAAGTCGAATCCTGTAGGGAAACGTTTTCAGGGGACGGTTTTTACACTCGAATATAATGTTTTAACTGTTGGAAATATAACTAACATTGTTCCAAATATTTTTGATACATTTAAAAATGATGCCGACATTTATAATGTGAATTTAGATGGTATTGATGGTCCTACTGGGGACACTGGACAAACCGGTTTTACCGGTGCAACCGGAACCAAGGGTGAAACCGGTTATACTGGTTACACTGGTCCTACAGGCTTTACTGGTGAAACCGGTGCAACGGGAACCAAAGGTGAAACGGGTTATACTGGTTACACAGGTATAACAGGGTATACTGGTCCTAAAGGCGAAACTGGTTACACTGGTGAAACTGGATATACTGGTCCTACAGGCGAAACCGGAGCAACAGGAACCAAAGGTGAAACAGGTTATACCGGCGAAACAGGACAAACCGGTCAAACCGGTGCAACCGGACCTAAAGGAGAAACCGGTTATACTGGTTACACAGGTATAACAGGATATACTGGTCCTAAAGGAGAAACTGGATATACTGGCGAAACCGGTCAAACTGGTCCTACAGGTCAAACAGGAGCAACCGGTCCTAAAGGAGAAACTGGATATACTGGTTACACAGGTATAACAGGATATACTGGTCCTAAAGGAGAAACTGGATACACTGGTGAAACCGGTCAAACTGGTCCCACAGGTCAAACAGGAGCAACCGGACCTAAAGGAGAAACCGGATACACCGGTTACACAGGTATAACCGGATATACTGGTCCTAAAGGTGAAACCGGATATACTGGTGAAACTGGTTACACAGGCCCTACTGGCCAAACAGGAGCAACTGGTCCTAAAGGAGAAACCGGATATACTGGTTACACCGGTATAACTGGATATACTGGTCCTAAAGGCGAAACTGGTTACACTGGTGAAACAGGTTACACAGGTCCTACAGGCCAAACAGGAGCAACTGGTCCTAAAGGAGAAACTGGATATACTGGTTACACCGGTATAACTGGATATACTGGTCCTAAAGGTGAAACTGGTTACACTGGTGAAACCGGAAAAACGGGTGCAACAGGTGCAACCGGTACCAAAGGTGAAACTGGATACACTGGTGAAACCGGAAAAACGGGTGCAACAGGTGCAACTGGAACCAAAGGTGAAACCGGATACACAGGTGAAACTGGGCAAACGGGTGCAACGGGTGCAACAGGAGCAACTGGGCCTAAAGGCGAAACCGGATATACAGGTTTTACCGGTTTTACAGGAGCAACTGGACATAAAGGTGAAACTGGATACACAGGTGAAACTGGGCAAACGGGTCCTACAGGCGAAACAGGAGCAACCGGTCCTAAAGGCGAAACTGGATATACAGGTTTTACCGGTTTTACAGGAGCAACTGGACATAAAGGTGAAACTGGATACACTGGTGCAACTGGTTATACTGGTCCTACAGGCTTTACAGGCGCAACGGGTCCTAAAGGAGAAACCGGATATACAGGTTTTACCGGTTTTACAGGAGCAACTGGACATAAAGGTGAAACTGGATATACTGGTTACACTGGTTTTACTGGTGTAACAGGTTACACAGGCTCAACCGGTGTAAAAGGCGAAACCGGTTTCACTGGACCTAAAGGCGAAACAGGCTTTACTGGGCCTAAAGGTGAAACCGGATATACAGGCACAAAAGGTGAAACAGGTTTCACTGGGCCTAAAGGCGAAACAGGTTTTACTGGGCCTAAAGGAGAAACGGGTTATACTGGAACCAAAGGTGAAACCGGTTTTACTGGACCTAAAGGTGAAACAGGTTTTACTGGTCCTAAAGGTGAAACCGGATATACAGGCACAAAAGGTGAAACCGGCTTTACTGGACCTAAAGGGGAAACAGGATATACTGGAACAAAAGGTGAAACTGGTTTTACTGGACCTAAAGGTGAAACCGGTTATACCGGCACAAAAGGTGAAACCGGCTTTACTGGTCCTACTGGATTTGGTGCAACAGGTGTAACCGGAAGAACTGGAGCAACTGGACCTGCAGGAGCTGGATCAACCGGACCCACTGGACCAACTGGCCAAACCGGACAAACTGGACCAACTGGCCAAACCGGTCAAACTGGCCGAACTGGACAAACTGGACCAACTGGACAAACTGGACCAACTGGACAAACCGGACCAACCGGACCAACCGGACCAACTGGAATGACTGGACCACAAGGTCCTTACGGCGTCAATTTAGATTCTGAATACCCCATCACCAATGACATCTTTTTACGATCTTGTACAACCATTTTGAAAAATTCCAACTATACAACTGGCATTACATGCATTGCCTCATCTTATTCAGGACGTTATTTAATGATCGGTACTTCTTATCCAACTTCTATCCTTTTTTACTCATCTTCCGATTATGGTAATACATGGACAGCCGGATCAAACAACGGCGCTTGGGCAACGGTCGCTGTATCTGGCAATGGACAATATATGTACGCATTTGATTATTATAATAACGCCCCCTCCGGCTATCAATCCACCAATTATGGCGCATCTTTTGCAGCCATTTCAGGATATACATTTAATGGGGTTTATGCCTGTACGACGAACTATGATGGAAGATATGTGATTACAACATCGAATACCAATGGACAACTCCGCATTTCCAGCGATTTCGGTCTCACTTTTCAAAACGTCACTGTTGGTTCCAGTATAGATCAAAATCGAGCAGTTTGTTGTACCCCCGACGCCAAATACATGTTTTGTTGTCAAAAACAATCCACTGTCTTCTATTCCATCAATAAAGGTTCTACTTGGACCGCAGCTTCTTCTACCACTGCCAATCCATGGACTTCCATTTGTTGCAGCAATAACGGCAAATATGTTCTCGCCGTCGGAACAAACGTCGCACAAATATCCACCAATTTTGGCGTCACATTTAACAATCTACCTTCCCCCATTCCAACAACCAATGCATCTTGGTCATCCACATCCATGTCTCCTACAGGCAAATACCAAATCATCATGGCTGGTAGCATTAACTTAAGTTACAATTACGTTTATATTTCCACTGATTATGGAACTACTTGGACTGCTGCTCCATACCAATATAATTATGCGGTTTGTTTTTCCGGCGATGGCAAATATGTCAATTATGGCTGTTTAAATAACACAACCGGTACTAGTCTTTTAATCCAGTATACACACGATATTACTGAATATGACCGTACTGATTATTATAACGCATCTGATAATAGTGTTATTTCATCTAATTTCAGCAATTTATATTCCACGATTCCAGCCTCTGCAGCATTTTCAAGTAGCCAAACCAATTCTTATGAATTCTTAAATTGTTCCGCCAATGGTCAAATCATTGTAGGTGGTAAAGGTAATTATCTTGGTGTCCTTTCCAAAAATCACGGCAACACTTTTTCACAAATCAACGATATTAGCGGCAGTACACTCAAAAATGTCTATATTTCCGGAGATGGCAATATTATGTTTGGTATGTTTGATACTACTCGTATACCCATCGTATCCAACAATTCTGGCAAAACCTGGTCAAATGCATCATGTGGTCTTACAATATATGTGCGTTATGGTGCGATTAGTTATACTGGCAAATATGCCATTTTTACAATGAATTATAGAAGTGATCAAAATTCAATATTATACAATCGTATTTACATTTCAAATGATTATTGTAACACATTTATGTTATATAGTATCGGAACAGGAATAACTGCATGTAGTGTATGTACCATGTCCAAATCAGGTAAATACATGTTCGTTTGTAATTCAAAAATCGATTTCAATGATTCTGATGCAACTGGGGGTCTCTCTATTTCATCTGATTACGGAAAAACATGGACAACCAGTTCTATTTCAAATGGCAATTATGGATCTATCGCTTGTTCCGCCGATGGACGCATTGTCTATTTAGCCTCTTATAACAGTTCTTCCGGTAGAATATATTACTCTACTGATTATGGTGCAACTTTTTCATCTAATAACTCAACCACACCTTTTGTTTTCCTAAGTATCGCTTGTTCCGATTCTGGTCGTTATGTCGTCGCCATTACTTCCAGTACTCTTTATTATTCCACCAATTATGGCATCACATTCACTGCATCCACTACAACACCTTACGGCTATTTTTTCAAATCATTATGTATGTCCAGCGATGCAAGATATACTTACGTTGGATCAGCATTTACAGACGGTAAAGGTTATATCATTGTCGGCTATTCCAATCCAAATGCAACAGTTGTCCCCCAACTCAATTCAGAAGGCATCACCTCCATTGGTATTGACAATTTCGGCAAAAACTGGCAAAATATCGCCAAAACCGGATCCCTTTCTGTTGGAGAAAAAGTCAAAACTAGTTACAATGGAAAATATATCATTATCGGTACTACCGGATCCGGTGTCGGCATCTCTTCTGATTACGGCAAAACTTTTACCAAAATCCTCACGTTCACCAATCAATGGTACGGTGTTGCAATGAGTCCAACCGGTAAATATCAATTCGCATGTTCCCGTACAGGATACATATATCGAAGTACCGATTACGGTGCCAATTGGTCCTCATCATCCATCAGTGACCCTGGTTACCCTCTTGAAGGTATTGCCTGTAGCGATGATGGTGTCTATGTTTATTGCACTGGATCCCTCCTATTTGTTTCCACCGACTCTGGCGCCTCATTTATCCGAAGTACCGGTAATACTCGTACATTATTGTATAGTGTTGCCTGTAGCAGCAATGGTGCTTATGTCACCGTCACCCAGGGAGGCTACGGCAATGCTTCCGGATATTACACCTTTGTTTCAACCGATTACGGCGTCACCTGGACAACCAAATTACCCAGCGGGGGTTACAGTTGTTGTGCAATGTCCTCTACAGGCCAATACCAAATCTCTGTCCCCGGTGCAATATATGGAGGCAGCGGTTATATTTGGTTTTCCAGAGATTTCGGGTCCACGTGGACTTCCTCTGCAACTGATGCCAACCGTCAATACAGTTGTTGCACGATCAGTGGTTCAGGACAATTCGTCGTCGCTCTCGCTTATTCTTACCCGAATGGTCCGACCAACATGTATTATTCGGTTGATTACGGTCAATCATTCTCGATATTCACCCAAGCCAAATTCGAAAGTCTAGCCAAAGATAATAATGGCAATAATAATTTATATCCTTATTATGCACACATTTCATCCAACGGACATTATATTTGGACAGTGAATTCAGGAACCAATAACTTTTGGTTTGTTAAAAATGTCGAATTCGAATCCGCGAACAATTTACTTAGTTCCAATAATGTACCCCCCATCGATATTAATACAAATGTCACCACTATTTGCGACCTTTCCAACATTTATTTGAATAATAATGCCTGTTATCTCATCAGTTATCGTTATAATATGATCAATAAAGACGCTAGCAACATTTTAGTCAATTCCACTCTATTTGTGGATAGTACTGCATCCGCCACAAATAATTTGGCTTATTATGATAATACCGGATTTACCACCACCGCGAATGGTATTAATATGGTTACTCTCCCTGGCGTTGGAACACTAAAAACACAAGGCGATCAAAATACCGCAACACTCGCTGCAAATTACATTTTAAATACCGCTACCAATTCTGCCTGTAGCGGATTAGATTACACAACATCACACAGTTTTAAATTAGCCATCGTTTCCAGCGCTAATAAATCCGTCAGCGCATCCGTCAAAAATAACACCGAATTATCTATCATGCGTATCGGCTAAAATCCAAAAAAAAAATACTTGATGACTTTAAAAAAAAGTAATATAAACCAATAGTTGTCTTTTTTTTCCAGACCAAAAATTTGATTGTGATTCAAGAAAAAAAAAAGACAACTGGAAAAGGAAAAAAATTAAATCAAAAAAAAAAAGATAATGGAATCTTTGGTTATCAAAAAAAGTCGCAAAAAAACAACAACAGATAAAACCATTGATGATGATGATGATCGAAAAATAGAAAAAAACAAAAACAAAAAGGAAAAAGTCGAAAAAAAACAAAATGATAAGAAAAAGGCCTGTAAGGATAATATCATTGTTGAGGTTGATGTTGCTGCTGCTGCTGCTGCTGCTGCTAAAAACAATGTTGTCGAGAAAGAAGAAAAAGAAAAAGAAAATAAATGTATTTTTCCAGCCAAATTGTTGTATATTCATGAAATGGTCAATCAAAAATTACATTCTTTTTATAATGCGAATAAAGTCCCCCATCTCCTTTTCCATGGACCATCCGGATCAGGTAAACACACCCTTCTCCATAATTTCATCCAACTCATTTACAATTCAAATAAAGAACTCATCCAAAAATATGTCATGTATGTCAATTGTTCACATCAAGGCAAAGGTATCAAATTCATCCGTGAAAACATCAAATTTTTCGCCAAAACACAAATCCATCAAAGTATGCCTGTAACGAACAAAAATATATTCAAATCCATCATCCTTTTTAATGCCGATAAACTCACCACCGACGCACAAAGCGCATTGCGACGTTGTATCGAACTCTTTAGCCATTCCACCCGGTTTTTCATCATCGTTGAAGACCGATTTATGCTCCTCCGACCCATTTTATCGCGTTTTTGCGAAATACACGTTCCCACCCCTTTCATCCGCGATTGCAACATCAATTTACACAAATTCTCCCTACAGGTCACGTTCCAAATGAACCGCGTTTATTCACAACGATTCGATTTTTTACGTTCCATCCTTCATCAATGGAAACCCACTTCCATTATCCATTGCCTCGAAATGGCCCAATACCTCTATTTAAAAGCATATAATTTCTTTGATTTACAACTTTATATCCAACAACATCATCATGATAAAATTGATTTACTCGTCATGTTACAAAAAATACGATCCACTTTCCGCAAAGAAGAAATCATCATCCTATTTGCACTCCATTTCCTTTATTTAGATCCACACATGTCCATCGAAAACATCAGTTTCGTTTAATTATACTTTTGATTCTTCTTCCATCACTTTAAACCTCCAAAAAAAAAACAGAAAAAAAAATAATTAAACAAATCTAAAAACACATTATAAATTAAAATTTTTTAAATAGAGAAAATGGACGATTTAAATATTAACACGTTGAATGAATCAAAAAACGAATATACCGCACGTCTTGTTCATATTATGTGCCCCCATATTATTGACGGTTTCCGCTCCATTTTTGATGAAGCATGGAAAATTTGCAATGACAACGGAGAAGTCAGTAAATACATCATGACTTTCCAAAACCTCCTCACACGCGTCCCCAAATGGAACGCATCCATCATTGAAAAAGAACGCATCCGCATCATTGAAAAAAGCGCTTGTAATTATCTTGAACATCTCATTACTTGCGTCCACCTAATCCAACTCAAAATCCTCAGTTCCATCCGGGTCAGTCCTGTAAGCAAAAAAATCGAAATCAAAATCCCCGATTTAGACACTTTTATTCACAAAATTTATATCCATGCCGCCCGTAAGATATATTCCAATGTTTATTTATTTGAACGCAATATTCCCCCTCTACAAGTCCAAAAAAACAACCGCGAATTAGAACTCATTGTCCAGGAATGTATTATTAACACCGTTCGCGAAAATATGCCTATAGAGAATATCATCCGATCTTACATGGAAGAAACACACCAAATTGATGAAGAAGAAGTTATCGTCGAAGATATACAACCCGACCCTGAAGAACTCAAACGCATCGAAGCAGCCGCACAAGCATCCGTCGCCAATGGACAAGCCAATTCGGATGGGGGTGTCTCCTTTTATAACCAAGACCAAACCATTTCCCCTACAGGCATCAAATCACAAGTCGACGCTCCAAAAGATATTTCCTCCCTTGAAAAAATCAGCGAAATGCGTTCTGCTGCTGCCGCTGCTTTAGAAGAAGAAGAACCACAATTCGGACACGATTTAGATCGTATCGAAATCGGTGGCGATGCCACCCAAGACGCTTTCTCACTCGATGATATCGAAGAACTCATTTAAAACCAATGAAGATTTCAGTAACGATAAATATGGTTATATATATTGATTTTATATGTTGAATCAATATATATAACAAAATGATATTTCAAAGCAGTCCATGTCGAGGACTGCGTTTGCGCAAAGTTACAGTTTCCTTAACTCATTTTCGCCTGATCTGCATATATGGTTAAATATTTCTTTTCTTCTTCATCAGGGATATTCGCTCTTTGGTCAGAAAAATGAAAATGAACATTCAAAAATGGATTGCAAATAAATATATCAAAATTATGTGAAATAATGGGTTCATCTCCTATACTAACTTCATTTCTTAGTAAATATGATATCTGTTTCATCACATTATATGTGAACCCAATCGTATTAATTGAAAATCTGCATCTCCTTGTAGGAGTCAACAATTCTTTTTCTTCAAAAATTTTCACAATTGGATTCCTTTCTTTTTCCTTTTCCAGCATTTCAATAAAATAATCATGTGACAAATGAAAAAATGTTTTATTGGTACAAAGAAACCAAAAATCCTCAATTGAGCTATTCATTGTTAATAAATTCGAATCAATCACCCGTCTTTTCATATTTTCATCATAAAATGCACAAACTCCATTGTTTATCAAATTTGCACTAATAATTTTATCTGGATTCTGTAAAATGCATTCGATGTATTGATTTATTTTATTGATCGATATAAATACCACATCATCATCCATTTTAATAAACAACGAATTTTGGTAAATTTCATAATTACTGTCATAGTATTTATAAGGTTCAGACCATTTTCCCACTCGACATTTTGTACAAGAACATAATACACCCACCTTTTTTATACAGTTAGTATTCGTATTGTTTCCTTCATAAAATTGATTAAATATTTTAATTCTATCATGTTGATTTGGAAGTTCTCTCAAATAATTATTATCATCGTCATTTCTTGAAAAGTTCCATAAATGATATTCAATATTTGAATGTGTATTTAACAATCGAATTATATATTTTAATTGAATGTCCAAATATTGTTTTCTTCCAGCAAAACAAAATATAATTACTTTTTCCATTTTTTTTAAATATAGAATAGAAAGATTAATGATAAATCAGAATAATAATTCCCTTTTTTTTTTATCATAAATATATATTCGTCATCTTTAAACCTTTTTTTTCTGATACAAATCAAACACTTTTTTGTATAATCCATGTGTCACCGTCGCCTGTAAAGGTAAGTGTATAATTAAAACATTTACAAAATAAATCGACGTCATATTTGACAGCTGGAAAACCCTCATAATCATCTCCAAATAAAACACCTCCTGGTTTCAATATATCATGATATAACATTAATTCAATAAATGTCTCCCCTGCTTCATGCGCTGAATCCAAGTAGACAAAATCAATTTCATATTTAAGCACATTTAGCATTCTTGCTGCAACAATCGAACTCACTCTAAGTGGAACGACTGTTTCCGTCAATTCATTGCTTATCATTTTTTTCATAAAATGATCATAAATTTTCGGATTACCATCTTTTTTCGCCATTGTTTCATGGAATCCATCCATTAACCACATATTAATATCGCCGCAAAAAGTATCAACACACATTAATACTCCATTGTTTTGTTTGAGGAAATTGCCCAATAAAACTGCACTCGAACCAATAAAACTACCAACTTCTATACCAAATTTAGGGTGATATCCAAGTAGGGATATTATACATTGAAATGTTTTATCACTTATATGCGCGAAATATTGAATTGTATATCCCTCTACAGGCGGATTGTAATTATGGAACAAATTTTCACACTGGAAAAGAGTTTTGCAAATAGAGGTATGTGTTGGAACACATGGTTGAAATTTATTTGTGTTAATAACATGATTTAATTGTCTGTCTGCGTCTGTTTTCGAATTGAACCATCGACCAATCGTTTCTTCGTTCATTATATTTTTTTCCAAGATTTTTTTCGCTAAACTCGTATTTTCCATTTTTGTTTTTATGTCAAAGATTTTAATTAATAAAAATAAAATAAAAATAAGATAAGATTGTTTGGCTATGATGTTATTCAAAAAGAATAAAAATAGTTAAAATATAACGGATCCCTTTTTTTTTACCACATACAAATTAAAACGTGCGAAGGTTATGCTTGTAGGGACAAAATTTTTAAAAAAAAAAGAAACTTAAAAAGAAAAAACACCTACCTACATACAAACGAAAAAAAGAAAAAGACATGGAAAAAATGGATGACAAAGTATATGAACATTTAAGAAAAAACGAACCATTTACGTTTGCTAAATATGGTGATGGCGAATATTGTGCAATGTTCCCAGAAATAAGTTGGTCCCATTGTAATTGTGATGGAGACACCTATACTGACAAACTCGGACAATTTTTGAAAGAATCATTCGCCTGTAGGGATCAAAATAATCATCCGGTTTATATTGGAAAATGGCCTGTCCTTCATCAACCAGTTGAAGATTTCATTGAAAAAAACTGTGGAAAAATCAATTGGGTTGATTACAGTTTAGTCGCAATCACTTCTAACGATGATCATAATGCTAAAATGATCGAAATCTATAAACTCATCCAACAATTAGAACCCCTACGTAAAAACAGAATATTGATCAGCAACGATGCCATGATAAAAGCTAATTTGATCCTGAAAACCAATTATTTCATTCGCATTCCATTCCGTAATTGGTTCGATTCCGTTTTCACCGGCGACACACCCGACGCCAGACCCAATGACATTTTAGATAAGGTTGACCAAATTATTTCTGACCCTACAGGCAAATCTCTCATGGTTTTCACCGCATGTGGTATGTCATCTAAAGTCATCCTTACCCAATTGAAAAACAAATACCCTGATGGCATTTTTATTGATATCGGATCCGCACTAGATTTTATTTGCACACATTGTAATACTCGTGGCGCTGTACAAACGGATGCGTTGGAATATATTTATAAATACTTTGAACCCGTTTTACCTGTAGGATGGCATGATTATGAATTCAATTCCGAATTGCATTCCATCGCCAAATCAAATCTTATATATCATTAAAAATCACCATGATTGTTGACGAAGAAAAAAAATCCCCGACTTTAAATCATCCTTTAAGTCATCCTTTAGATCCTCTTCCTCCTCCAAAAAAAAGAAAATCAAAAAAAGAAAAAAAAGAAAAAGAGGAAGAAAAAAAAGAAAAAGAGGAAGAAAAAAAAGAAACAAATGGAATTGAATCAGAAGCTAAACCAAAAGTGAAAAGAACTAGTAGTAAAAAGAAAAAAAATGCTGAAAATATGGAAATTGAAATCGAAGAACTTTCCAATTCCGTCGAAAATACGCAATTGAATCCTCTACCTCCACCAACTTGCATCATTTGTTGCGAAAATTTCAACCATTCCACTCGTAAACCTGTTACATGTGAATATTGCGAATTTGTTGCCTGTAGGAAATGTTGTGAAACTTACCTTTTAAATGAAATTGACAATAAATGTATGAACTCCAGTTGTAACCGCCATTGGACACGTAAATTTATTGCCAATAACTTTACTAAACATTTCGTTTCCACCCAATATAAAACACATCGCGAAAATGTTTTGTATGATATCGAAAAATCAAAATTACCCTCCTCCCAAATAATCGTCGAAGCCATGAACACCAAAGCCAAAATCGAAAAATTGAAAGCCGAAAAATACGCCGAAATCGACCAAATACGCAAAAAAATATCCTGTTTAGACAATTTAATCGAATATCGGTATAATCGCATTATCTTTGAAAACAAACCCGTCTATTCCGAAGAAGACGATGGCAGCATTGAACCATATCAAATGCGGAAAATCAATACCCAACGAAAACGATTTGACTTGGATCATTCTTCACTCAACCTCTCACGAAGCGAACAAGAAGAACAAGAACGAGAACAAAAAGCCGCCAACCGTAACGTATTCATACAATCATGTACCAATAATGATTGCCGCGGATTCCTCTCTTCCCAATGGAAATGCGGTATTTGTGAAAATTTCACCTGTAAGGATTGCAATGTTTTAATCGGTCCCGTCAAAGATAACCCCGATCACGTCTGCAAACAAGAAGATGTCGACAGTTGCAAACTCATCCGCGATGAAACCCGCAAATGTCCTTGTTGCGCCACCCCCATCTTCAAAATTTCTGGATGTAATGTCATGTTTTGCACCCATTGTAATACTTCATTCGATTGGAGAACGGGTAAACTCATCAATGGACCCGTCCACAATCCACATTATTTCGAATATTTACGACAAAACCCCAATTCCGACCCCAATAACCTCAACAATTCCAGCATCTTATTCGAACAAAATTGCGCAAATTATGACATCAATCATATCCAACAATCGATTAACACCCTCTTTAGAGAATTCAGACGCTTAATTGATCCAACCACATCCACATCTATATTACCACACATCACTGGCGAAACGTACAATATCGATTTATACGAATTCTTATACAATTACATCGATTGCGTCGTCGGTGGAAATAACCACAATCATGCTCTAAACAACGTCTTATCCGAATCCCAAGAAAACATTAAATTCCGCGATTTACGTGTCAAATATCTAATGAATAAATGCACGCTGAATGATTTCATTACCACCATACAACGCACCGACAAACGCATTAACAAACAAAAAGAAAATCGAAATATCATTGAAATGTTTTACAGCACAACCAAGGATATTTTAGTCAGATTCCTGGTGCAATTCAAAAATTACATCGCCCTATTGACAAACAATAATTCACTCGTCAAAAACAATTATTCACTCATCAAAAACAACCGCAATTTTCTATCTTGTGATGCCGGATTTTATTCCTTATTGGCTACTTTAGACGAATTAATCACCCTCGAAAAATACGTCACCGATTGCCTTAATGAAATCGGCAACACCTACAACAACAAACCATTAAAACTCACCGTTTTTGAAAGATTCGCCAATATTTTCTTCAGCAAAAACTCTCGCTATAAAGACTCTTTAATGTCCAAATCATTATCTTCCATTGCTGAACTTATTCATAATCCCACATTTCCATCTCTCTATTCCACCATCGAATCATCACCCCCTAATCTCACGTTGCCTGTAGAGAATTGCATTATGTGTGTTGATCGTTTAATTCACCATTTACAAAATATTAAAAATCTTGAATAAATAATCGCGCGCGCGTTACCACTTGTTTTTTTTTGATTTGTTTATTATTTATATTCCATTCCATTGAATTTTATAATTTTTTTTCAGAATTAAATTAAAAAAAAAAAATCATAATTAATTTTAAAAAAAAAGATTAAAAAAAAAAGATGTCTAATTCTCTCACTGATACAAATCATATTTGGGTTGTCTCGACCGTCATCGCAATCATCTATTTATTTATTCGCTTTTTCGAAATGCGATTTATCACTAAAGAAAACCTGCCATTGAAACAAATCGTCTCTGATTCACTCAAAGTCTTTGTTAGTTCCGTCATCGGTCTCTTTGTCATACAACAAATCACCCCCATCATATTCACCTCTACAGGCGGAATCGGAACCACCGAAGATTTATTGAAAAATCCACCTGCATTCACTAATCCTGTTGATTTCTAATCCATTTTTTTTTAAACTAATTGCCTGTAGAGGAAAATATTGTTTGTTGTGCACACGGCGATTTTTTTTTATGTTCCTACTCCAAAATATTGATATACGCGTTTACCTATTTTTAGCAACTTATATTATAATTATGCCCATCCTTTTTATTATCGTCTATCGCATTTTCATACAATTTCTCATCACTCTTGTCATCCTCGTTATTGGCGTCGTTTCATTCATCGACAAATTTATCATTTTTAATGAACTCTAAAACATGTCAATCTTTTTTTTTGATTGATATGTTTCTATCCCCATCTAACTAAACCATTTTTCCCCCTTTTTTTTCTTTTCCTATTTATTTTTACACCTTTTCTAATCCCATTTTTTTTTGTATTTTGTCCACTAACTTAATTTAATTTAATTCATACCCAGCCCTCTCCGAGAATCGAACTCGGGACCTTTAGTTTACAAGACTAATGCACTACCTCTGTGCTAAAAGGGCACTATTCATTTCATTATGGACACATATAACTGAATCCATAACTAAACAACAAATAATAACATGTCTTTATATTGTTTTTTTTGCAAGTAGGAAGGAAAATTGTTTAGAAAATATTGAATGAAATATATTTGGGAACGTCTGTAATAACTAACCAATATTTATGTCTATCATCGTCCATATTAATATTGAATCTCTCTAATGATTCATCATGAGTCAAATTTTTTCCAGATGAAAGAAAAGTAAATTGCAAAAAATATTTTCATCATCTAAAGTTTTTCATCTGGAAATCTTATAAAATTATTTCTTTTTAGAAGAAGATTCCACGAACATTTTCCTCTACTGGCCATTATCGATCGAGATCCCCTGTAGGAATAAAATGATTCATGTTGCTTTTTCCGTTTCACCTTCTTACATAAATTTTGACTCTGTCAAAATTTTTCCAGACCGAAGAAAAGTAAATTGTAAAAGATATTTTCATCATCTAAAGTTTTCATTCTGGAAAAGTTATAAAATTATTTCTTTTAAGAAGAAGGTTCGACTAACATTTTCCTCTACTGGCCATTATCGATCGAGATCCCCTGTATGAGAATATGATTCATGTTGCTTTTTCCGTTTCACCTTTTTATATAAATTTTGACTCTGTCAAAATTTTTCCAGACCGAAGAAAAGTAAATTGTAAAAAATATTTTCATCATCTAAAGTTTTCATTCTGGAAATCTTATAATTTATTTCTTTTTAGAAGAAGATTCCACGAACATTTTCCTCTACTGGCCATTATCGATCGAGATCCCCTGTATGAGAATATGATTCATGTTGCTTTTTCGGTTTCACCTTCTTACATAAATTTTGACTCTGTCAAAATTTTTCCAGATGAAAGAAAAGTAAATTGTAAAAAATATTTTCATCATCTAAAGTTTTATCATTCTGGAAACGTTTGATCGATAAAAAAAAATCATACCGAAAAAAAATGTCCCCTAAAAGCAACAAAAAATTCATCCAAAAAATGATTCTCAAAACATTATCCTCTACAAGCAAAATCGCAGCATCCAACATACATAATTTTTTTGATTACGATGACAACAATAATGATATTGACGATGACAACAATTACATCGACAATCTCAAAATCCCCAAATACCACGCTTTTTTCATTTCCGACATTGATGAATCCAGTTGCACAGCAGAAGACATCAAAAATGATATCGGCAGATTCAATCTCGGTGACGTTGCCCGCATCGATATCATGGATCCTACCGATTTCAACCGTGCCGGTTGCAGATCCGTTGTCATTCATTTTAGCGAATGGTTTTCCAGCCCCCTATTAAACGAAATCACCGACACCATCGAACAAAAAGGCTTTTACAAATTACGTCTCACCCCCTCTGAATACTGGTCCCTGTCCGAAAACTCAAACCCCCTTTCCGTCGACACCCAATTCTTCTCCAACATCAAAAAATCAATCCATTTCCTCCATTGTTCCAACATCAATATCCGCAACGATTTCCTCCACCTCGAACGCGACCTCATTGAATCCAAAAAACAATTTAACGAATTAAAATCACAAATCCATCAACAAGCCGATATCATCAGTTCCCTTCAAGCCGACCTGATCCTCCTCAAAGACTCCAACACCAAATTAGCCAATGAAAACAAAAAATTCCTACAAAACTCAATTGACAAATCGACAAAACAACACAAAACCGACCACTTAAGCCTCGTCAAAGACATCCATGAAATACATTCATCCCTACAGGCCTTACACGATAGAATCAACCTCGTCGAATCCGTCAATCAAAAAAGAATCAAAGATGAAACTGACGCAAAAAACAAAAAAGAAGAAAAAGATCAAGACCAAGACCAAGACCAATATTACATTTCCTCTTTATGCCATTCTTTAATGACCAAACCCTATACCCCCACTTCACCCCTATTAACCCCCTTACCACAACAACAAAAATACCATCAATCCGAAAACATCTATATTCCTGTCATTTATTAATAATTCATTCATACATATTATTATATATTTTTTTTAATATTATTATAATTTATAAATTATAAAATATAATATTATATATATCATTATTTTTCCCCAAATTTTTTTCACAAAAAAAAAAATAAACAAAAATTTAAAAAGAAAGAAAAAAAAATGCCAATTACACTTTTAATTCAAAATGCAGGCGGTCTCGGTGGCGGATATGAAGGTATCGCTCCAACCCCAGTCCACCTATCTCATCATGACTCTCAACACGCCACCAGCCGATCCATTTTAAGACGCGGTTGGAACGGTCTTTACACTTCCGGCAATGTCCCTGGAAACGTCAAACCAAAACAAACCCCATTCCGTATCGCCAATAACGCCGGCGATTACCTTTCCCGCACCAATTACGTCTGTGGTGGTTCAAATCAAGTCAATGCATCTAAACCAGGATGGAAAAGCATCATCGGTAATATCATGAGCAATTGCGATGGCACCAATATCGCCGCATCCGTTACTAATAACAAATGGGTCTATGATTCCTCTGATTACACAAATTATCGCCGTCTTAAAGCCATCGTCAATAACTATAACGACTCCACTTCCGGTGGTGATGATCATAACGGCTCAGCCTCCGCCCTAATGCGAGTACGCAGACGCTAAATACTTCCTCTGTAACCACGCAAAACATAACATAGGAACACAGACCATATTTAACGCCATAAAACTACAAAAAGATACACATTCCTTCTGAATATCTACATCTTGATTTTCTATATCCCTGTCTCTATCCCTGTCCCTGTCCTCTTTTTCATTATATTTCCAAAAAATCATGTTCTGTTCTGTTTGATTTTTAAATAATTTCTTATTTCGTTCCTTATTTCGTCGTTCCTTATTCGTTCGTTATTTCGATCGTTAAATTGCCTGTAGGAAACAATATTTAGAAATCAAACTTATCTTTATATTATGGTCATTTCGACCTTGTTATTTTCAATATCCTCCTTTTCATATTTATCGGGATCAACATCATTAAATTGAACACGTTGAACCATATACGCCGAATAAAACACATTCTTCTCCGTCTGAATCGTCCCATAAATCTCAAGTATTTTAGTCAACATAAATAAAACGTTCGTCACAAACGTCGTCGTCGTTTGGTTGTCTAAATAATAATCGTAAATCACCAATCCACTCAACGTCGTATTCGCCAAAAAAAGCATCATCGCGATCATCCCCATCTTCTGATAATACCAATCAATCCCCAATATTTGATTACGCCTCGTCACATTCAAATGTTCCATCGCCTTCCCCACCGATTCATTATCCGTCGGCAACAATTTATTCACTTCTAAATATGTAATCAATCTATTTTCACGTTTAATTTCCACCCCATAAAGCAACACCAACCAACACATCGTCACAAAATTGAGCGTCAAACCCGCGTAATATTTATTGCTTGTAGGGATCATATTTTCACTATATGAACACACCGAGTCCCCACATTTTTGTGGGACGAAAAGAATCAAAAGCGATGACACCAATACCCTGTAAAACTCAAACATCACTGTTATCGCCACATTCTTTTTTTGCTGGAAATCTTGATCTTGACAACACTTAGTCAAACAATTTCCCTCTACAGGCTTATCTTCCATCTCTGTCTTTGTCTCCATCTTCGTCTCCGTCTCCATTTCCATTTCCATTTCCGTCTTTATTTCCTCCATTTTCTTCTAATTTTAATTATCGATTTTTAAAAAAAAATATAATAAAATATGTATATATTATTTACTTATATATATAATCAACATATAATCTTTTTTTAAAAAAAAAACAAAATAATGACCGCTGCAAAAACAAAAATATGGCTTCATATCATCGCAATGACATTCGTCGTCATTGGTTCACTCAATTGGCTCCTATTTGCATTTGGAATAAACGCCGTCCTCAGTCTAAATCGCGGATTCACCGCCGTTTTTAAACGTAATTTATGGGTCGATAAAATCATTTATGTCCTCGTAGGCATAAGCGCCATTTATTTAGCATCACAACGAGATACTTGGCTCCCCTTTTTAGGCGACACCGCCTTCCCAGCATCACTCATCGCCACCAAAACCAACACCGGTACACAACACATCGATATCCAAACTGGAATTCCCCACGCAAAAGTCGCATATTGGGCAGCACACCCACCACAAGGAACCGATACCGGTAAAACGCCTGTAGAGGATGCCTATGGTGATTATGGCAACAGTGGTGTTGTCCTCGCCGATGGCACTGGACGCGCCGTACTCACATTTGATCGCGGATCCAGTTATGTTGTCCCTACAGGCAACCTCATTCAATCCCATGTCCATTACCGTGTCATTCACCCTACTGGCGGACTCATCTCCCCCGTACAAACTGCTTATATTTCCCCTGCGTAGACAAAAAAAAATAACCCTTAGAACGAAAAAAATAAAAGGATGAAAAAAAATTATCTATCCTTTTATTTATCTATTTGTCAAATTTTAGTCGTCCTTTTTTCCAGATTCCAAAGAAAAAAATTCTTTTTATAAAAAAAAATATAAAAAACCCAACAAACAAAAAAAAATCATGATTGAAGAAGAAGAATTAAATAATACACCCAAAAATGAACATGACCATGTAAAGAATGACCCTGTAAAGAATGACCCTGTAAAGAATGACCCTGTAAAGAATGACCCTGTAAAGAATGACCCTGTAAAGAATGACTCTGTAAATTCGGACCCTGTAAAGAATGACCCTGTAAAGAATGACCCTGTAAAGAATGACCCTGTAAAGAATGACTTAGTAAATTCGGACACTGTAAAGAAACAGGATCATGTGAAACAGGACCCATTATTAACTCCCAACGACAAACGATATGTCATGTTCCCTATAAGTGAACCGCGCATTTGGGATTTATATAAAAAACAAATGGATTCTTTTTGGAGAGCTGAGGAATTGGATTTATCCAAAGATTTGGTTGATTGGAAAACGAAATTAAACGACGACGAAAAACATTTTGTATCAATGGTTCTCGCCTTTTTCGCCGCGTCCGATGGTATTGTGTTGGAAAATTTGGCCTGTAGATTCATGATGGACGTTCAACTCCCCGAAGCAAGGGCTTTTTACGGGTTCCAAATCGCGATGGAATCCATCCATTCGGAAAGTTACAGTTTACTCATCGACACCTATATCCAAGACAAAGAACAAAAAATGAAATTATTCCACGGCATCGAAAATTACCCATGTATCAAAAAAAAGGCCGATTGGGCCAAAAAATGGATCGGCGATCACCGCAGTTCATTCGCCACCCGTCTTGTCGCCTTCGCAGTCGTCGAAGGCATTTTCTTTTCCGGATCTTTTTGCGCCATTTATTGGCTCAAAAAACGCGGCCTCATGCCCGGCCTCACTTTTAGCAACGAACTCATTAGTCGCGATGAAGCCCTCCACTGCGAATTCGCTGTATTATTACACTCCCTACTTGCCAAAAAATGCAATAAACAAAAAGTATATGAAATCATCCGCGAAGCAGTCGAAATCGAAAAAAGTTTTATCTGTGACGCCCTTCCATGTCGGCTTATAGGGATGAATTCAATGCTCATGAGCCAATATATCGAATTCGTCGCCGACCGCCTCATTTTACAACTCGGTTTTGACTCCATTTTCAAAACAAGCAATCCATTCGAATTCATGGAACTCATCTCCGTTGAACGCAAAGTCAATTTCTTCGAATCACGCCTCGGCGAATACGCCCTCGCCAATAAATCCAAATCCGATGACCTCTTCGATATTGTCGATGACGGCTTCTAAAATATTTTTTTCCATATATATATTGTTGTTGTTATAAGATAGTTGTATAGTTATAGTATAGTATATATTTTTTTTTAACACTTGTTTGTGTAAAGTTTTAAAAATAAATCAGAGAGAGAGAGAGAAAGAAAGTAATCTAAATGATAAACGTGGCAAAACAAAAATCCCCGGCGAATGCCGAATTTAAAGCGTACAAATAAGGCAAATAAAAATACCCCTTCATACCCCATCCCGTCCCCCAACTATTCGCACAAACAAAACACTTCATCACGTCGTCGTACCCCACCATCACAACACAATGTCCCCCTACAAGCTTATCCGTCTTCAGGTTTGGAATGGGGATCATGCCTGTAGAGGCAACTTTAGATGTCATAAATGACGTGTATATTTGGATCCCGAAAATGACAGGTTTGCCCTGTATCAAACAAGATTTCAACGACGTCACATTTTGCGGAACAAATGTATAAACAAACGACGAGAAAAGACGCGACGAATTAAAAATATCCAGTGTCGAAAACGTGGAAAATTTCGCGGTGTTATAAGGCCACTTGGTTTCCGATGCAAACCCCCATGATTTTATCGCCTTACAGGCAGAACGTATATAAGTACCACAATCGTCGGATAATTTGGCATTATCCAATATGCGACATATTTCATATAAATGAAGACGCGAGATATTAATCGATTTATTGGTTTCACACGAAATCGCGTATGCAAACGCATTCGCAACACAATCCCCCAAATCACCCTGATCCAATATATCCGCTAAATTCGGCAATAAATATTTATCTGTTGTTTGCGTTGGTTGCGTTGGTTGCGTTTGTGCCGTTAATGCCACCATACTTTGTTTTAATTGTTCACTATTTGATAATGATAATGATAAAACAGTGTCGGATGATGAATACATGTAATCACGCGTATCTTTTGGTTGGAATTTATAAGAAAATGATTTACGTGAGGTCGTATTAAATGGCTGACAATACGCAACTGTACCTCTGGTTGTTATATGTGGTATATTCATTTGTTTGTTTTTTTTTGTTTGATCGATTTAATATGATTTTTTTTTATTATAATATATAATATATATTGATATATTAGAATTTTTTTCTTTTTCTTTTTTCTTATTTTTTTTGGTATAATGATGAAAAGTAAAACAATGAAAAGTAAACCGAATAAACGAGGGATGAAAAAGAAGACGCAGAAAAGACGTGGAGGTGAAGTTGTCAATTGTGTTGTGCCTGTAGAGGAACAGATTGTGTCATTGGATGGATTGAAACAATATATTGAATGCGTTAGGGGGACACATAAAATGAGTTTGGATGAAGTGGTGAAATACGTTGTAAATCATTTGTCGTCGACATCGCCGATAAAAAGTAAATGGACGGATTTGTTGGTGAGAAATCGGGTGATACTTGACAAATGGTTTCATATCCTACTGGGGAAAGTTGCAAGGGATATGGCGAAAAAGGTGGCGAAAAAATATCCTGAATTGGTGGATACGGAAGAAGAACAACCGCAACAACCATCGACAGTTGAAGGGATCCCTACTTATGTGGTTGAAGGAGTACCGACGATTTCAATGATAGAAGGTGGTAGTGCACAAGGCTCGGCATTCAGGCACACAATGTCGGCAGGGACTGCCTTTGAAGATGATGAGGATGATGAGGATGAGGATAATGGTAAAAAGAAGGAAATGGAAATGGATGAAAAATTATTATGGTATGATGTGTTTCAATTATTGGTGACGTTTGATAATGGGATATTATTGAATAATTTGTTGGAAATATTGGTGAATTCGTTGACGATGGTGGATCATAATTTGGGTTTTTTCAGGAAACGTCAAGATCGGTTTTTGTTGGATTTGTTGGTATTGATAAGGTATCAAATGGCAAAAAAAGTGAAATTATCGCAAGTAGGGGGAAAAGATACGGAGGATTTGTTTAAGATCATATTGACGTATCAATCGATAATATTTAGTGCGGAATTGAAAAAGCATTTATTAAGGGCGAATAGGAAGACGAAAAAGATATTGGATTTATTGCATACGATTACATGTGTATTGCAAACATTGCATGACCGGAAAATATTGGAATCGCCGAAAACGCAAGAGAAATTGAAGCAAATGTTGTTGAAAGGAAATGTGTTTGATGTGATAACGCATTTTGTGTATGAATTGACGTTGCAATGTGGGATGACGGGTATTAGCGATACATTTTCCAATTTATTCCATAGATAGGGAGGGTTCGTTTCAATATTTTTTTTTATATTTGGATAATATATCAAAAAAAAAATATAGAAAAAAAAAACATAGGTTGTTTTGTTGTTGTTGAGTAGTATTTATAATTTATATTTTTTTTGTTGTATATTATGAAAAAAAGACAAACGAAAAAGTTACATGTACGGAAAATAAAACGTCATTCGCATTGTCATAGGCATCGTTGTAGACAAAAAGGTGGTATATCTGAAGAAGCCCAAAAAATATGTCAAAAAATAAAGAATAATGAAAATGGGTCAGGGAATGGATCCGGTAACGGAACTGGATCTGGAAATGAAAATCAGACAATTATTGAGAAAGTTGGGAATGAAATAAATAATGCGCTTAACGAAGTAAAAAATGATGCGGTTGTATTAGCAGATAATGTAAATAATCTTATACTATCATCAGATGTTAATCAGGAAGAGGAAAAACAGGAAGATCAAATTTGTGATGCGGTTTGTAAAGAAAAATTAGATGAATTTGAAACATTGAAAATTGAGTTAGATGAGTGTAATAAGGAAAATAATTTTAATAGAGCTAATTTAATAAGTGGAGTTACTTATAAATCAGCATATACCATAACTAAAAAGATAAATGAAGAAAATCAAGTGATAAATGAAATATGGAATAAGGATGAAACAAAAAATATTTTTGACAAATTAAAATCTCTTTATAAAACGAATAATATTTTCAAAAATGCCATACACGATATTATAAATATTAGAAAGAAGTATGAAATAAAGAATAATATTGATAAT
>JACCDX010367700.1_pt1 | contig 35675 bp, 64 predicted proteins | sample 7449681 | NCBI WGS metagenome assembly JACCDX01 (sample SAMN15323450, study PRJNA562643) | freshwater metagenome | isolation source: river surface water | place: USA:Blue River Watershed | collected 2017-08-18
GTTTCCTGTTTGTCAACAACTTTCTAAACTATTTACAATCTTCTTCTAGGATATATATTATGGGGACCAGTTCAAAACTCAGCTTCCCTATACCCAGTTCTTGGAGTGTAACGAAAGAACTCCTCCACATAGTGTCGTCGATGTAAGTTTCTATAAATATTCCTTGACAAACTAATCTTCTTATGATATAATTGTTATATAAGTGAAATATTATCTCCTTTAAGGATAAAGATGGCAGAAGAGTTTAAACCAGTTGACATAGAGATTGTCGTAGCAGAAGCTACCCCTGAAGAACCTCCTAAACAAAAGCGAGGTGGTAGAAGACCAGGTGCAGGGAGACCAGCTCTTGTTCGTTTAAACAAAGAACGCATGGCTCAGGGTTTAGAACCCATCGAATACAAAAAGAACAAAATCATTAAGAAACGGAAGAGTGATGCCATTCTACCAGTTTCTAAAAAAGCAAGGGCACAAGAAATCTTAGCAGAGATGCTAGGTCGTGAAAGTAAATACATTGTCGAGAAAGTGCTTCATAAAGCTCTTGACGATACAGATGATGACCAAATGGCTTGCCTAAAGATTGTCATGGATCGTATCCTTCCAGCTGACTATCTAGAAAAAGTTAAAGGGAAAAGTAATCAGATTAACATCCAAATTATGGGTGTCGGTGATACAGTGATACATTCGAGTGAAGAAGAAATACAAGAAGCTGACTACGAGGAAATAAAAGAAGACGATGGACAATAACGAAGACATACAAGATAAGTTTACCGCTTATGCTATCATTCCTAAAACTAGTCTTGATCTATCCATCAATGCTGGTGGAGGATCTGCAGGACTTGGTGGAGGAGCTAGACTTGGTATAGATATTCCTATGAATAATGCTAACCTTAATGTTGGAGTTTCAGGTGAAGGCTATTATGCTCCTGAAGTTAAGATGGGTGAGTTTAAAGCTACAGGCATAGATGCTTCTTATTCTTCAGGTCCAAATACTTTACAAGCACAGTTTAACCAACTTAGTCCAGAAGACAAAGCTCTATTTTTAAGTTATACACGACAATTCTAATTGGCTAATTTACAGGTAAAGCTGCATGAAAAGCAGCTAGAAGTATTTAACGACAAGACTCGTTTTAAAGTTGTAGCTGCAGGACGACGATTTGGTAAGAGTCGCTTAGCTGCATGGATGCTTCTTATTGAAGCGTTAAAGAGTAAGAATAAAGATGTATTCTATGTTGCTCCAACCTACCAACAAGCTAAAGATATTCTTTGGGGGTTACTAAAGGAACTAGGACACGAAGTTATAACAGCTGCACATGAAAACACTTCCATCCTTACATTGGTAAATGGGAGAAAGATTTTCTTAAAAGGTGCAGATAGACCTGACACACTTCGTGGTGTGGGTTTAGCATTTGTGGTGATTGATGAGTATGCAGACATTAAACCTAATGTTTGGGAACAAATCTTACGACCAGCTCTAGCCGATGTACAAGGTGGAGCTATGTTCATAGGAACTCCTAAAGGTCGTAATCACTTTTACGAATTATATAAATATGCAGAGAGTGGTAAAGATGTAGAGTGGACTGGATTCCATTATTCATCTTATGATAACCCCTTAATCCCTGCAAAGGAAATTGAAGCTGCTAAACAATCCATGTCCAGCTTTGCTTTTAGGCAAGAGTTTCTAGCATCATTTGAAGCTGCCAGCAGAGATATTTTCAAAGAAGATTGGATAAAGATTGATGAAGAAGAACCTAGTGATGGTCGTTATTTTATTGCAGTTGACTTGGCTGGTTTTATTAATGTCGATAAAGAATCGGGCAACAAGAATAGTAAACTTGACGAAACCGCTATTGCAGTGGTTAAGGTCCATGAAGGTGGATGGTGGGTAGCAGACATTAAGCATGGTCGTTGGGACATCAAAGAGACTTGTGAACAAATTATTAAAGCAGTAATGAAGTATGAACCAGTTGCTGTAGGTATTGAAAAGGGTAGCTTGAAGAATGCAGCCCTACCATACTTAATGGATTTGATGAGAAGGTACAATCATTATTTTAGAATTGATGATGTCACTCATGGAAACCAAAAGAAAACTGATCGTATTATTTGGGCTCTTCAAGGTCGATTTGAACATGGTAAGGTAACTCTTAATATGGGAGAATGGAACAATGAGTTTATTGATCAGCTTGTTAATTTTCCTAATCATTTGCTTCATGATGACTTGGTGGATGCTCTAGCTTACATAGATCAGATACAAGTTGTGGAGTATTTTCAAGATTATGAAGATGAAGAATTTGAAGTAATAGATGTTATATCAGGCTACTAAAAGGAAATCAAATGGCACAAAATAGATTAGTTGATTGGGTAATGGAGTATGTTGAGGAGTGGAGATCACACCGAGATGATAATTACCTTACTGAGTGGAAAGAATATGAAAGACTTTGGCGTGGTGAGTGGGCTGCTGAAGACCGTTTAAGAGACTCAGAACGAAGCCGCATTACTTCCCCAGCTTTACAACAAGCTATTGAAAACCACACAGCTGATATTGAAGAGGCTGTCTTTGGACAAGGTGATCATCTATTCGACATTGACGATGATATGCTTGATCAAGATCCAAGAGATGTAGAGTATTTAAAAACCTACATGAAAGAAAAATTTAAAAAGAATAAGATTCGTAAAGCAGTAGGTGACATTACTTTATTAGCTTCTATCTATGGAACTGGTATTGGTGAAATCACAACTAAGAAAATTAAAGAGCTTGTTCCAGCAACAAGACAAATGCCTGAAGTAGATGCTATTGCTGTCGGTGTAGAAGAAAAAGAAACTGTATTAGTTGGTCTTAAACCAATCTCCCCACAAAACTTCCTTATTGATCCAACAGCAACTTCTATTGAAGATGCTATGGGTGTAGCTATTGAAGAATTTGTATCAGCACATAAAGTAGCTGAAGGTGTTAAATCAGGTATCTATAAAGACACTGACATTGAAGATGATGCAACACCTGATTCAGATTTAGAAGCTTCATGGATAGACAAAGAATACAATGACGATAAGATTAAACTTATTCGTTACTATGGTTTAGTACCAGCAGCTCTACTTGATGGTCAAGAAGATGAGATTGTTGACTTATTAGGTGATGCAGAAAAAGAAGGTATGTCAGAACTCATGGAAGAGTATGGCGACTTAGTAGAAGCCATTGTTGTTATTGGTAATGACTCTAACTTATTAAAAGCAGAACGTAGTCCTTACATGATGAAGGATCGTCCTGTTGTTGCTTACCAAGATGACACAGTACCAAATAGATTTTGGGGTAGAGGTGTTGCAGAGAAGGGCTACAATATGCAAAAAGCTATTGATGCTCAACTCCGTAGTCACTTAGACTCATTAGCACTTACCACTGTACCTATGATGGGTATGGACGCTACTCGTTTACCAAGAGGTTCTAAGTTTGAAGTAAGACCAGGTAAATCTGTTTTAACAAACGGTAATCCATCAGAAATTTTAATGCCATTTAAGTTTGGTCAAACAGATGGTGGCAACATTCAAACTGCTCAAGCATTTGAAACAATGTTATTACAAGCTACAGGTACATTAGACTCAGCAGCTATGCAAACACAACCTGCTGGTGGTGAATTATCTGTAACGCTTTCTAGCATCCTTAAGAAAAATAAACGCACATTAGTAAACTTCCAAGATCAATTCCTCATTCCATTTATTGAGAAGGCAGCTTGGAGATTTATGCAGTTTAATCCTGAAGAATTCCCAGTTAAAGATTGGAAATTTATTCCTTCTTCAACATTAGGTATGTTAGCAAGAGAAGTAGAACAACTACAAATCATTAACCTACTTAAAACATTAGGTTCAGATAATCCAATTACTCCTATCCTTATCCAAGGTGTAATTGCTAACTCTAGCTTACCTAATAAGAATGTACTCTTACAACAAATTGCACAGGCTACTCAACCTGATCCACAGCAACAACAAATGCAACAAGCTGCTATGCAGTTACAAATGCAAGATGCTGCAGCTAAAGTTGAGAAAACTATGTCAGAAGTACAAGTTAATAAGACTATGGCAGCTAAAAATGTGGTGGATATACAAACTAAACCACAAGAAACACAAGCTAAATTGATGACTGCTATCTCTACAAACCTACCGAATGAGGACGATAAAATCGCTGCAGAGTTCGATAGAAGAGTAAAAATAGCTGAATTAATGCTTAAAGAAGCTGATATGGACCAAAATCTTAAGATTGTAGAGAAACAAATGGAGTCAAGTAAGAAACCCTTGACAAATTAGTTTTTCTATGCTATAATTGTATTATAAACTCTCATTATACACTACTTTTATTAAAAAGGCAATAGATGGAAAGAGAACTGCAAGAATATTATGAAGCCAGGTTTAGTACTATGGCTACAAAAGGTTGGGAAGACTTCATCGAAGACACTCAAAACCTATTTGATACATACAATAAAATAAATACAGCTGAGTCGTTTGAGGAATTTCACAAACGAAAAGGTCAATTAGACATACTTCAATGGATTCTGTCGCTAAAAGATGCTTCAGAGCAAGCCTATGAGGAGTTACAAAATGAAGAAGTTGTTTGAGTTCCACTGCTCTACTTGTGATTATCACTTTGAAGAGCTAACGGAATACACACAAACTTTTAAATGCCCTAAATGTTCATCTAACGCTGATAAAATCATCAGTGCACCTAGAGTGAACTTAGAGGGATGGTCAGGAAGCTTTCCAGGTGCAGCCGCTGCTTGGGATAAAAAGCGTAAACAACAGTTGGCTAAAGAACGCAAGCAGAATGCCGCTTGAGTCCTTTCCTAAAATGCTAAACGCACAGGAGAAATAATATGGCAGGATTAATAGATGAAGTTTTAGTAAATGATTTGGAGGCTTCTAGTCTTAACGACATGGCGAAAACAGATAAGTTGGAACCTAAAGTTGAAGAGGCAGTAGAAACTAAACCAGTAGAAGAAGATGTCCCTGAAAAGTATCGTGGCAAATCACTAAAAGACATTGTAAGTATGCACCAAGAAGCTGAAAAGCTCATTGGTCGTCAAGGCAGTGAGGTAGGTGAACTACGAAAAGTAGTGGACGACTTTATTAAAACCCAAACAGCTAAGGAATCCAAGACACAAGAAGCAACAGTAAGTGATGATGATTTTTTCGTTGAACCTAAATCTGCTGTAAATAGGGCAATTGATAACCATCCTGCAATTAAACAAGCTCAAGAAAATGCTATGCTCATGAAAAGAGAGCAAACACTAGCACAATTAAAGAGTGAGTTCCCAAATGTAGGTGAAGTTGTTCAATCTCCTGATTTTGCAGAGTGGATTAAGAGTTCAAAAGTCCGTACAGAGCTATTTGCTAGAGCAGAAACACAATATGATTATGATTCTGCTAAAGAACTTCTCTCTACATGGAATGAAAGACAAAACATCACTAAAAAAGTAGCAGAAACATCCAAGGTTGACCGAGATCAGCAATTAAAAGCTGCTGATGTTGGAAGTCAAGGAGCTACTGAGTCTGTTGCAAAGAAGAAATATCGTCGAAGCGATATTATTAAACTAATGCAATCCGATCCTGATAAGTATGACGCTATGTCGCAAGAGATTATGGCAGCATATCGAGAGGGTCGTGTAATTTAACTTTTTAGAAAAGGATTTATATCATGGCTTTAGGCTCAGATCACGTTACCATTACCTCAGCAGCAACCTTCATTCCTGAAATTTGGAGTGACGAGATTGTTGCTGCGTACAAAAAGAACTTAGTTGCTGCAAATTTATTCAAAAAAATGTCTTTCGTTGGTAAGAAAGGTGACACAGTTCACATTCCTTCTCCAACACGAGGTGTTGCAGCTATTAAGGCAGCAAACGCACAAGTAACTCTTCAAGCAGCTGTTGAAGGTGATGTTGCTGTTTCAATCGATAAACACTACGAATATTCACGCTTAATCGAAGACATCGTAGAAGCTCAAGCTTTATCATCACTACGTCGTTTCTACACAGATGACGCTGGTTATGCTTTAGCTAAACAAGTTGACACATCATTAATCCAATTAGGTCGTACATTTAATGGTGGTACAGGTGTTACTTACGGTGGTGCATACATCGGTGGTGATGGTACTACAGCTTACACATCAGGTTCATCAAATGCTTCTGCATTGACATCTGCTGGTATCCGTAGAACTGTACAACGCTTAGATGATGCTGATGTTCCTATGGAAGGTCGTTTCTTCTTGATTCCTCCTTCAGCAAGAAACACATTAATGGGTATCAGTGAGTACACAGCTCAATCTTTCGTTGGTGAAGTTGGTGCTGGTAACACAATCCGTAACGGTGAAATCGGTTCACTATATGGCATTCCAGTATTTGTTTCTTCAAATGCTGACACTGCTACTGGTGGTGCTCGTATTGCCCTAATGGGTCATAAGGACGCTGCTGTGTTAGTTGAACAACAAGGTGTTCGTTCACAAACACAATACAAACAAGAATACCTCGGTACTCTATACACTGCAGATACACTCTACGGTGTTAAAGAACTCCGTGATGGTGCTTGTATCGCTTTAGCAGTTCCTGCTTAATGCAACTTAGCCCTTCGCAAGAGGGGCTATTTTTATGTTTATTCAATGAGTGAACATAAAGATAACAAGGAGATCAATATGCAAGTCAGAGAAATAGCTACAGGTCAAGTTCTTTATGTAGATGCTCAAGAAGCAAAGACATATCTAGCAAGTCAAGGTTGGGAAGTTGTGAAGGAAACTGCTAAAAAAGTTGTTAAAGAAGAAGTAGCAGAAAAGCCAGTAACACTCAAAGAGAAGAAAAAAGGATTATTTAATAAACTCTTTAAGGATTAATTATGGCAATTTATAGAGGACCAGGTGGACCAGGTGATGCTACAACAGATGCTACCAGTGAAGGTATAGTAGCGTCTAATGCGGCTGCGGCTGCCTTAGCAAGTCAAACCGCTGCTGCGGCTAGTGCAAGTGCCGCTGCTTCAAGTGCTTCTGCTGCTTCAACAAGTGCTAGTGCTGCATCTAGTTCTGCATCAAGTGCAGCTAGTTCAGCTTCAACAGCAACTACACAAGCAGGTAATGCAGCAACAAGTGCATCAAATGCTGCCTCATCCGCAACAGATTCTGCTAACTCAGCAACTACTTCAGGTACATACTCTACTTTATCAAGAGATTGGGCTAATAAAACTTCATCTACCGTAGCTGATAGTGAGTGGTCAGCAAAAGCTTATGCTTTAGGTGGAACTGGAGGTCCTTCAGCTGGTAATGCTAAAGACTGGGCTATTAAGACATCCTCTACAGTCGATGGTACAGAATGGTCAGCTAAAAAATATGCTAATGATTCAGCAGCAAGTTCTGAATTAGCTAATGATTGGGCTACAAAGACTTCAGGTACTGTAGCAGGTGGAGAATACTCTGCTAAATACCATGCACAAGCAGCATCTACTTCTGCTTCTAACGCTGCAACTTCAGCTTCTAATGCTTCTACCAGTGCTTCTAATGCAAGTACATCTGCATCTAATGCAGCTTCTAGTGCTGCTGCCGCAGCTGCTTCATTTGATAGCTTTGATGACATTTATTTAGGAGCTAAAGCTAGTGCTCCTACAACAGATAATGATGGAAATGCTTTACAAACAGGTGCTATCTATTGGAATACTACAACTAACTCACTATGGATTAGAAATAGTGGTGTATGGGATCCTGCTGCATTCTCAGCATCAGGTTCAGTAATTTCATTCAATACAAGATCAGGAGCAGTGACATTAAATTCAACTGATGTTACAACTGCACTAGGATTTACTCCAGGACAAGGTACAGTTACATCCGTAGCTGCATCAGTTCCTACAGGATTAACCGTTACAGGTAGTCCAGTGACTTCTAGTGGTACATTAGCTTTCAGTTACACTGCTGGTTATGAAATTCCAACAACAACAAAACAATCCCAATGGGATACAGCATATAGTTGGGGCAACCATGCTTCAGCAGGGTATCTAACATCTGCTACAGCTGCAACTACTTATCAACCATTAGATGGTGATTTAACAGCTATTGCTGCTTTATCAGGTACAAGTGGTTTCCTTAAGAAAACAGCAGCAAACACTTATACATTAGACACCAATACTTATTTAACTTCATATACAGAAACAGATCCTGTTTATACAGCATCATCTTGGTACTCAACTACTAACAATGCTTCAAATTGGGACACTGCTTATAGCTGGGGTAATCATGCTAGTGCTGGTTACGCTAGTGCAGCTAGGACACTTACTATTAATGGCACTTCTTATGATTTAACTGCTAATAGAACTTGGTCCGTAGGAACTGTAACAACTGCGTCAGTGGTTTCTGCTAACGGTTTTGCAGGTACAGTAGCTAATGCGACAACAACTCCAGCAATTACTCTTACAACTTCTATTACTGGAGTATTAAAAGGTAATGGCACAGCAATTAGTGCTGCAACAGCTGGTACAGATTATGCAGTACCTACAACAGCATCTACATGGTCAACATCTCAACGTGGCACAGTCACTACAGATAATGATGGTTCATTTGATATGAATGTGACTAATAACTTTACATGCACACCTACAGGTACATTTACTCTTACATTTACTAACATTACAGCAGGTCAATCAGGCTATGTATTATTAGTAAACACAGGTGGTCATGCTGTAAGTGCAGCATCTACAACTAAAGTAAACTCTACATTCTTAACAACAGTAAGTGCAGCAGGAACATATCTGTTATCATACTTTAGTAATGGTACTAACGTATATGTAACTACTGGTGGAGCAATGGCTTAATGGCTATTTTAAACAATAGTAATGCAATAACCACAACTGGTGGATATGATGTAAATAACTCACTTCGCTTTAGAAGTAGTGCATCTGCATATCTAAACAGAACTCCTGCAAGTGCTGGTTCAAGAACAACTTGGACTTGGAGTGCATGGATAAAACGAGGAGTATTAACTAATCGCCAAGATTTTTTTGGTGTTGATAATAGTAATGTTATAGCTTTTAGTAGTGGGGATAATTTAAATTTTGAGCTATATAATGGTCCTGGTGCAAGTTATTACATTCTTACTACTGCCGTATATCGTGATCCTTCAGCTTGGTATCATATTGTTGCTGTATGGGATTCCAATAATGCTACTGCTACAGAAAGACAAAGGTTGTTTGTAAACGGACAAAGAATTACCGCATTTACATCAGCCAACACAATTCCAAGTGGTGCATTGTCCTCAATTAATTCAGCAACCAACACAAGTATAGGAAGAAATACATCAGGTGGTTTTCATTTTGATGGGTATATAGCTGATCTTAATTTTATAGACGGACAAGCATTAACACCATCATCCTTTGGGGAAACAGATACAACCACAGGTGTATGGAAACCTAAAGCATACACAGGCACATATGGCACTAATGGCTTCTACCTTAAATTCTCTGACATAGCTACTACATCAGGTTCTAACGCAGGTCTAGGTAAAGACTTCTCTGGTAACACTAACTACTGGACTACTAATAACATATCTGTAACATCAGGCACAACCTATGATGCTATGACAGATAGTCCTACTAATACAAGTGCGACTGTTGGTAATTATGCTGTTTTAAATCCTTTAGATACAGGAATTGCTCCAACTAACGCTAACTTATCTTTGCCATCATCTGGCTTTGTTGCGAACAGAGCAACAATACAAATACCTACAAGTGGAAAATGGTATTTTGAATCTACTGTAACAACGGCAACTGGTTCTAGTTTTGCAGCACATATTGGTTTATGCACATCCTCTGCATCACTAACTACTTATTCTTGGAATACTACAGGCACTTACGGAATTTATTGGACTACAGCAGGAAATATTGTTACAAACGGCTCTTATGGAATTGCTGCTGCTGGTGCTTTAAGTGCTGGTGCAGTACTTCAATGTGCTTATGATGCAGATACAGGAAAGTTATATATTGGTGTTAATAATACTTGGTATACATCTGCTGGTGGAACCTCAGGAAACCCATCTGCTGGCACAGGTGAAACTTTAACTGTTGCATCATCAACAAGTTTATTTCCATATATTCAAGCATATGCTAACTTAATGCATTCTAACTTTGGACAACGCCCATTCGCATACACACCTCCTACAGGCTTTGTAGCACTCAATACTTACAATTTACCTACTCCTACTATATTACAGGGTAATACTGTGATGGATGCAACGCTATGGACAGGTAATGGTGCAAGTAGTAGATCAATTACTAATGCCGCTTCATTTAGACCTGACTTTGTGTGGATAAAAAGTAGAAGTAACGCATTTTGGCATCAACTTTATGATGCTGTTCGTGGTGTTCAACAAGCTTTGTATTCAAATTCTACAAACGCAGAACTTACAGAAACAACAGGATTAACAGCGTTTAATTCAAATGGATTTACAGTTTCTAGTGGATCAGGTGTTAATGAAAACGCAAGCACTTTTGTAGGTTGGCAATGGCAAGCTGGTTCATCTACAGTAACTAATACAAGTGGAAGTATATCCTCACAAGTAAGAGCTAACACAACTGCTGGGTTTAGTATTGTGACTTATACAGGAACAGGAAGTACAGCGACAGTAGGACATGGGTTAGGTGTTGCACCTAGAATGGTTATTGTAAAATCTCGTAGTGCTGGGTCAACAGATTGGGTTGTTTATCACGCTTCTTTAGGAGCAACACAAAATGTAAGACTTCAATCAACAGCTGCCGCTGCTACGCAAACAGTAATGTGGAATGATACAGCACCAACAAGCACAGTATTTACAATTGGCACAAATAATAATGTAAATACAAATGCACAAACACAAGTAGCCTATTGCTGGGCAGAAATAGCAGGCTTTAGTCGCTTTGGCTCTTACACAGGTAATGGTTCTACAGATGGACCGTTTGTTTACTTAGGCTTTAGACCTAAATTTATTATGATTAAAGTTACAACCACAACAAATGATTGGTATATATATGACACCTCTAGAAATACATCTAATTTAACTAATTTAGTTTTATTTGCTAATTTATCTGATGCACAAGCTACTGCAACTGTAGCAGTTTTAGATATATTATCTAATGGATTTAAAATAAGAGGATCAGCAAGTATTAATGCAGCTCAAACATACATCTACATGGCATTTGCAGAAAACCCATTCAAAAATAGTTTGGCTAGGTAACAATTTAACAAAAGGAAAAAATTATGTTTCTATTAAACGGACAAAAACTTAATGAAGGTGTATCATTCTATGATGCTAATGGAACACAATATCCTTCTAATTGGCTTAATCAATCTACAGAAGAGCAAAAACTAGCTATTGGCATTACATGGGTAGCTGATCCTGTTCGTGCTGACGATCGCTTCTACTGGGATGGTGATATTAAAAACCCTAAAGCACTAGAAGATAAACTTGAAGTTAAAGAAGATGGCTCACCACTCTATAAACAAGTTTACGATAAAGCTACAGAGTCTATGATTGATACTACAGAACAAGTAGTGACTAAAGGATTAAAGTCTAATTTTATATCTCAGATTAAACAAACTGCAGGGAGTTTGTTACAAACAACCGATTGGACTATTATTCGTAAAGCTGAAAGAGGAATTGATGTTCCTGCAACTATTGCAGATAAAAGAGCTCACATTATCTCTGAAGCTAATAGACTAGAAACAGCCATAACTGCAACAACAACAGTGGAAGAGCTGATTGCAGTTTTAAACAATCAAAATTGGGGTGAATAATGACTCCTGATCAACAAAAAGAAGCCATTAAAGAAGCATTAGAAGAGTGGTTAGATAAACAATTCACTTCATTTGGTAAGTGGTCATTAAAAGGAATTGTTGCCGTTGCGTTAGCTGGACTCGTGTATTTATGGGCTATGTCGCATGGCTGGTCAATCAAGTAAAGAGCTTATTACTGAAGCATCTATTAGAGCAATCTATGAGATGCTAACAAAAATATACCCATTTAATACATGGAAGCTTCCTTCCTCTCGAAAGATTAAGTTTGTAGTTGACCATAAAATAGACCTACTAGGTCAGATGCACATGAAGCCATTTAAAATGGTTATTGGTACAAAACACCAAGAGCATTTTATAACAGTTGTAACTACTATTGCACATGAGATGATTCATTTAAAACTTTATTTAGATAAAGATCCTTCTTATAATGTACATAGAAAGAGTTTTAGAGAGAAGGCAGAAATAATAGGTGAACTATTTGGTTTTGATAGAAAGGCACTATGAAACATTTCATATATTTACTTTTAATATTAGCAACACTATTCTACATCCATAAAGCTGAAGCAGAAGAGTATATGGTTATGCAGTACAACGAAAATGTTCGTATTGTTCTCTCTAAAGAGAAATGTCCTACAAAAGGATTTAGAGCTGTAGCTCAAAGAATAGATAAGCAAGTAATGAAAGCTTGTTGGTCTCCTAACGGAAACTTAATTAATATTCAATGGGAAGGCGGAGACTTTAGTGAGTTTCCTGTAGATAGATTTTATCCAGTAGAGGTGAAATAATGGATCCAGTAACAATATTAGCAGCATTAGGACCTTTAGCAGTTGACTTAGGTAAATCATTAATTAATAGATTTGTAGCTCCTGATCAATTTAAACCAGCTACGATAGAACAATATGCTCAGATGAAGGGCATAGATTTAGAGTTCTTTAAAGTTATGAATGAAGCTGGTGGTGGTAATCCATCTTATCCATGGGTAGAAGCTATTGTAAGACTTATGAGACCAGCTATTGGTCTATTAGTTTTAGCTACATGGGCTACTATGCACTTACAAGGTATTGCAACACCTGAGGTAGATAACTTTGCTAGTGCTGTAGGGTTCTATTTATTCGGTGAAAGAAGTTTATTTTATATTAAGAAGAAATGAAGTTAAGTCCTAATTTTAGTTTAGAAGAACTTACTTTTAGTCAAGTAGCATCAAGAAGAGGGTTAAATAATACCCCTTCAGAGAAAGTAAAAGATAACTTAGAAAGACTTGCATTCTTTTTAGAACAAGTCCGTAAACTATTTAATAAACCACTCCTGATTAGTTCAGGATATAGATCGAGGGAAGTAAATGAAGCAGTGGGTGGAAGTAAAGCCTCACAACATTGTGAAGGATGTGCAGCTGACTTTAATGTCAAGGGAATGTCTCCTAATGCTGTGGTCAGAGCCATTGTCGATGCTAATATACCTTACGATCAGGTTATACTAGAATTTGATAGTTGGATACATATTTCTATCCCAACTATTAAAGGAAATACACCAAGGAAACAAGCTTTAATTATAGATAACAAAGGAAGAAGAGACTTTAAATGAAGAAACCTACAACACAAGTTGGTAAACAAAAGAAAATTGCAAAAGTGATGCGTGAGTTCAAAGCAGGTACTTTAAATACTGGTTCTAAAAAAGGTCCTGTTGTTAAGTCTAAAAAACAAGCTATTGCAATTGCATTATCACAAGCAGGTATGTCTAAAAAGAAAGGTAAATAATTATGCCAATGGTCGGAATGAAAAAATTTAGTTACAGTTCTAAGGGTAAAAAAGAAGCTAAAGAGTACGCAAAGAAAGTTGGTAAGAAAATGGTTTCTAAACCTAAAAAGACTGGTGCAAAGCGTGGCTACTAAGCAAGGACTCTATGCTAACATCCATGCTAAGCGTAAAAGAATAGCAGCAGGATCAGGTGAGAAGATGCGTAAGGTGGGGTCTAAAGGTGCTCCCACTGCTAAAGCATTTAAACAGAGTGCTAAAACAGCGAGGAAGAAATGATTAAAAAAGGCAAAGAAACTTTTAGTGGTTTTAACAAACCAAAGAAAACTCCAAGCCATCCTACTAAAAGTCATGCAGTGTTAGCTAAAGTAGGGGATGTAGAAAAGTTAATTAGATTTGGTCAGCAAGGTGTTAGTGGTGCAGGATCTTCCCCTAAAACAGCTTCTGAGAAAGCTAGACAAAAGTCTTTTAAAGCAAGGCACGCTAAGAACATAGCAAAAGGTAAATTATCAGCGGCATATTGGGCTGACAAAGTAAAATGGTAATAAATTAGTTGACAAATAGCCATTCTTATGGTATAATTGTTGTATATACTGGGAAAATAACACATGACTTATTTAGAAATTGTCAATAAGGTTTTAAAAAGATTAAGGGAACCAACAGTGGCTTCGGTGAGTGAAAACTCATATAGTTCATTGATTGGTGACTTAGTTAATGTCGCTAAGCGAGAAATTGAAGATGCTTGGAATTGGTCTGCTTTAAGAACAACTCTTACAGCTACTACTGCTCCTGATCTCTTCAACTATGTGCTTCGTGGTGCTGGAACTCGTTTTAGAGTTATTGATGTTGTAAATGACACAGACAATTTCTTCTTACAACCAAGAGATAGCAAATGGTTTGAAACAAACCTATTAATGGTTCCTGTACAAAAAGGAACTCCTAAATACTATAACTTTAACGGTGTTACCACTTATGGTGATACACAAGTTGATATATTCCCTGTACCTGATACAGCTTATACAGTTCGTTTTAATGTGGTTATGCCACAAGATGACTTAACAGAAGATGCTGAAGTAGTACAAATACCTTATACTCTTCTTATTGAAGGTACTCTTGCAAGAGCAATTGCTGAGAGAGGTGAGGATGGTGGAAACCAAGATCAAGAAATGCGTTATAGAAATATGTTAGCAGACTTAATTGCAATTGAAGCTGGTACTCGTCCTGAAGAAACTACTTGGTATCCTAAATAATGGCTGGAACATTAAAGACTACTTCTATAGCGGCACCTGGATTCATGGGTTTAAATACTCAAGACTCCTCTGTTACACTTGAAAGTGGTTATGCTTCTATTGCTACTAATTGTATCATAGACAAATATGGTAGATTAGGTGCTAGAAAAGGGTGGGATGCTGTTACTACAAATAATGGTACTCTTACTGATTCAGAAGCTATTGGTTCTATATTTGAATTTAAAGAGATAGATGGTACAATTACTTATTTATCTGCGGGTGGTGGTAAACTATTTTCAGGAACTGAGACTCTAACAGAGCACATTCCTAAAGCAGCAGACCAAACAACTAATGCCCCTATTACTCCTACAGATGATAGATGGCAATTTGCAGCACTACCTGAAGGAAGTGGTATTACAGCCTCTTCATATGGCTTTGCAGCACAAATTGGTAATCCATTCTTAGTATGGAGAAAGTCATCTCATTCAGGTCCTTACATCTTTCAAAGAGTAGGGGACTATGGAACTAAGCCAACAGGTGTTACAACATTTGACCCTGATTGTGTATTAGCAGCATTTGGTAGAATATGGACAGCTAGACTAACAAGTAATAAAGTTAATCTATATTATAGTAGATTATTAGATGGAGCAGCATTTACTGGCACTGGTTCAGGAGTACTTGATATTAGCTCTGTAGTTGGTAATAATGATGAAATTACAGCATTAGCTTATCACAATAGTTATTTAGTTATATTCTGTAAGAATCACATTGTTATCTACCAAGGTGCTAACGATCCAACTACAATGACATTAGCTGATGTGGTAGTAGGTGTAGGATGTGTTGCTAGAGATTCTGTACAAAGCACAGGTACTGATTTAATTTTCTTATCAAAGAGTGGTGTAAGAAGCTTTAACAGAACAGTGCAAGAAAATACAATGCCTCTTCGTGAACTCTCTTTAAATATTAGAGATGACTTAGTAGGGTATTTAGCAGTTGAAACTGTGGAAAATATTAGAAGTGCTTACTATGAGAAGGATGCTTTCTATCTTTTAACATTCCCAGGTTCTAAGATTATGGTCTATTTTGACTTAAGACAAGCACTACAAAATGGAGCTGCTAGAACCACATTATGGAATAATACAGCTGGTACAAGTTATACAGCATTTTGTTCTACAGAAGCTAGAGAGTTATTCATAGGTCTTCCAGGTAAGATTGCTAAATACAATGGTTATTTAGATGGTACTAGTGAATATAATATGCAATATTATACATCTAGTTCAGATTTAGGTAGTGCTACAACAAATAAAATGCTTAAAAAGGCATCATTAGTTATTATAGGTACAGGTGATCAAGACTTCTCATTTAAGTATGGTTATGACTATACATTAAATTATACCTCACAACCTATTAATAGAAATTTAGGATCAGGGATATATAGTACTTTTAATACTACTTTCCAATATAATATAGCTAGATATTCTTCTGTAGGTATTGGTGTTAATACAATTACTGTACCTTTGGGTGGATCAGGAAAAGTAATACAATTTGGAGTTGAATCAACAATTAACGATAATCCAGTCTCTATACAAAAGATTGATGTTTATTTACAAACAGGGAAAATGATATAATGGCAAACTATACCAAGTCAACTAACTTCTTAGCAAAGGACTCATTAGCTTCAGGAGATCCAGCTAAAATTATTAAAGGTTCTGAATTTGATGTAGAGTTTAATGCTTTACAAACAGCAGTCAATAGTAAAGCTAATTCTATTTCTCCTGCTTTAACTGGTACTCCAACAGCTCCAACAGCTGCTGCAGGAACTAATACATCACAAATTGCTACTACAGAGTTTGTAACTACTGCAGTTTTAAACGGTGGTGCTCCATCAGGTTTAATTGCTATGTGGTCAGGTTCTATTGCAACTATCCCTGCTGGTTGGTTATTATGTAATGGTACAAGTGGTACTCCTGATTTAAGAAATAGATTTATTGTAGGTGCTGGCTCTACTTATGCAGTTGCAGCTACTGGTGGTAGTGCAGATGCTATTGTAGTTAGTCATACCCATACTGCAACTGTAACAGATCCTGGTCACTTCCATTCAAATGGAGCTGCTGTGTCAGGTTCAGCAAATGGTGGCGGAGGTCCTCTTGTACATACACTTACTAATACAGGAACAGCAGTTACAGGAATTACAGTGACTAATAGCTCTACAGGATCAAGTGGTACAAATGCTAACTTACCTCCATACTATGCTTTAGCATATATAATGAAGAGTTAATGAGTAAAATAGAATATGTAAATCTTCTTTATAGGATTTATGGAAGTCCTAAAGAGAATAAAAAGGAATTTATTGAAGAAGCACTAACTTGGGAATATTCCCCAGTTTATAAGAATGATTTAGTAGTAGCTTTGTTTATGACTAAAGGGAATAATATCCATTGTGGATGTCTTCCTGAGTATAAAGGTAAGTGGTTTCCCATGAAAATGTATAAAAGATTATGTAAGAATATAATCTTAAAATATGGAAAAGCTGAAACATCTACTTTTCCTGAAACAAAAGAGTTCGTAGAAAGACTTGGGTTTAAGGAAGTAAGTAGAAATGAAAATGTTATTAATTTTATAAAAACAGAGGTTTAATATGAGTTTTGTATCAAAATTATTCGGTGGTAAAGATGCTCCTAAAGTCCCTGACTATCAAGCATCACCAATAACCACTCCGTATGGCACAGTGACCCCTTCAGGTGCTGGTGGTGTTAGTGTATCATTATCACCTGAATTACAGAAGTTTTTTAATTTATATACCTCTGCTGCTGAAAGAGCCCTACCTTCTGAAGAGCAATTAAGCTTTGCTGGTGATGTTTCTCAAATGGGACAAGGTTTATTCTCTAGAGGTGCTGGTACAGATATTGGTGCTAAGACAAGAGACTACTATAACCAAGTAATTTCTAGTATGGAGCCACAAAGAGCTCAAGAAGAATCTAGACTTGCGGATACATTATTCTCACAAGGTCGTACAGGTCTTGGTGTTGGGACTAGTGGTGGTTATATTAACCCTGAGCAATATTCTTTATTTAGAGCTAGAGAAGAAGCTAATAAAAATATCTATCTAGGTGCTGAAGATAGAGCAAGACAACAACAGATTGATGACCTTAGAAATGCTTTAGGTATCTATGGCACTGGTCAAGAACTTGCTGTAGCCCCATTAACAACTGCAGCTGGTTTATTAGGAACTGGTGTTAATCTAGCTGGTCTTCCTTCACAATATATTCCATACTCATTACAAGCTGGTCAAAATGTAACTGGTGTAAACCAACAAAATGCTCAAATTGAGGCTCAAAATCAAGCTAACCGTCTTGGCTTTTGGGGTGGTCTCATTGGTACAACAGTTAATGCGTTTAATCCATTCACTAAACTAGGTGGTTTATTTGGTGGAAGCTCTCCTGCTTCAAGTGGGGGTGGTGCATTTACTGGTGGAATTAGACTACCTAGATATTAATTAAGGAAAAATTATGGCTGGAATCGTACCTAGTTTATTTGGACCTACTCCACAAGAGTTAGAATCTCAAAGAAGACAACAACAAGCTGACCTATTAAAAGCTTATGCTGCTCAAGGTCCTAGAGCTGCTGCTGGAGCAGGTGTTGGCACATTAATTGGTCAAGGTCTTAATGCTTTATTTGGCACACAAGATCCTGAGATTAGGAGAGCCAATGATGTCTATAAAGTATTACAAACCACTCAACAAGAACTAGGTGATGGTGTATCTGACCCTAACATTCTTTATCCTACTCTTCAAAAGAGATTCACAGAAGCAGGTTTCCCTGACATTGCTGCTAAGGTAGCTGAAGAAGGTTCTTCTAAGATTATTGATTGGAATACTAAACAAGCTACTATTAAGCAAAAAGAGTTTGATCTAAAACAAGATCAAGATGCTAAAGTAGCTTTACAAGAACTAAATACTAAAGCTGCTGAAGAGGGTAGAACTCCTACTAGCGAAGAAATTATTAGTACACTTTCAACTTATTTACCTGCTGAAAAACTTGCTCCATTGATCCAAACTTCTGCTGATAAAGCTGCATGGAGAGATGTACAAATTAGACAAATGGAAATTCAACATCAAGATAGAATTCAAGCAGCTAAAGATAGACAGGCTGATCGTAAAGAATTAGAAGCAATTAGACAAGAGAATAAAAAAGAACTTGCTACATTAACAGCTTCTCTTAAACCAAAAGGTGGTACATCATCTGTATATGAAAGAGGTTATGCAAATAACTTTGTAACATCATCTGCTGAGCTTGTACCTGCTACTTCTAACTTAAACATCTTAACTCAAGGTGGTGTATCTCCTATTACAGCAGGTGTGTTCACTAACCTTAAAGGTACTGGTTTACTATCAGCTACTGGAGCTGCATTTGGTAATACTATCACTTCTGCAGAAGCTGGTCAATATGAATCCATTATGCTTCCAGTGATACAAAACATTGGTACAATGCAAAATGCTGGTAGAAGAACTACAATTGCTCAATTAGATAATTTAAAGAATGCTCTTATTGCTAAACCTGGTCAACCTTATGTTGTTCAAATACAAAAGATGGGTGAACTTCGTCAGATTGCTGAAGCAGCTACTGAAGCTGCTATGGCTAACCCAGCTTTATCTGATGAACAAAAAGCATTAGTTAAAGCTAATCTAGAGAAAGTTAAAGCAGCTATTCCATTTACTGGAGCTGATGTAGCTAAGTTTAGTGTCTATTCTAAGAAGAATCCTAATGTTAAATTTAAAGATTGGTTAAAAGAGAATGGATCTGAAAAGAATATTCCTGAGAAAGCACCTCAAGCAGCTCTAGATAAGTTAGCTAGTGATAGATCATTAGCCCCTGCATTTAAAGCTAAGTATGGATATTTACCTGAAGGATATTAAGTATGGCTGAAGCAAATCCGTTTGATAATTTAGAAACAACTACTCCTACTACAGGAGGTAATCCATTCGATCAATTTGATAGCCTTCCTACAGTTGATTTAGCTACAGTTGATTCTGCTGTTGAACAATCCACTCCTAGTGGTTTCTTTGATCCTACAGCACCACAAGACTTTAGTCTTAAAAATGTAGCTGTTGGTGCTGGTATTGGAGCTGGTGTAGGTACTTTAATTGGTGGTTTCCCATTCGGTACATTAGGTGGAGCTGTCTCAGGTGCCGCTGGCACTGGAGCTGGTGAAGTTAGTCGTACTATGGGTGCATCCCCTGCTACTCAAATAACTACAGAATTAGTTGCTGGTGGTCTTCCAAGTGCTATTAAAAAGTTTGGTACTAAAGCATTAGGTTTAGTTACATGGAAAGGTGAAAGACTTTCTAATATGCTAAAGAGTACTACGGATGAAGAGTTTGCAGCATTAGCATCTAAAGAAAAGACTTTTGGTTCTCCTACATTTAAAGGTTTATACACAACAAAGAACTCTGACTTAACACAAAGTGCTTTAAAGAGTGACTTAGTTAATAGTGGTATTCAAGTAGCTGATGATGAACTTGCTTCTACAGCTGTTAGAAAACAATTATACTCTAATATGAAGGCTAACAATCCGTTTGTTAAGTCAACTGAATATGCTGAACTAGGTGATGAGATTGCTGCTTTAAGAGCTAGAAATCTTATTAGCCCTGCTGAAGAAAAGAACTTAGAGAAGATTCTAAAGAATCAACTTAATACTAATCCTAAGATAGCTAGTACAGCTAACCAAGACATTCTTAACCTTATCCAAAATGGTGGTGCATACACTGTAGAAGGTCAAACAAAGACTATGATTTCTCCTGATGCTCAAAGAGTATTAAGAGATCAATTCAATAAGTATCTTGAAAGAAACACTGGTAAGAAGGGTTATGACTATCTAAAAGGTATTGAACAGCAAGAGTTTATTGCTTCTGCTAGAGATAGTATTCCTACACTAGTTGCTACTAAGTTTACTAAATTAGATGAGCCATATAAACTAGCTCTATCTAATATTGCTAAATCACCTGAAGGTAAGATGGAATTTGCTAAAGCAGTTGATCAACACTTCTATAACTTAGGTGAGACAGTAGAAGTAGCTGGTAAGCAAGTAGGTAAAGAAATATCCCCTGATAAGCTTATGAAAGAGTTTATTCGTTTAAGACCTGCTATTGAAGAGAGTGGTGTAATGTCAAGACCACAATTAGAAGAACTTACTAGAAGAATCTCAGGACTACCTTCTATGGCTGATAAAGCTTTATCTAAGAAGTATATCACTGACATTATTAGAGGATCAATAATTGGTGCTGGTGCATCTCAGGTTTCTAGTACCAAGCCTGTAGTACTTCCTATGTAATAAAAAAGGGGCTTAACGCCCCTTAATTATTTAGCCATCATATACAAACCAACATTCCCTAGTGCATATCCAAAGTAACATACACCCATTCCATTATTACCTAGATAGAACTGCTCAACACTAATATATGAATAGATGAGCCCTGTAATGATGATTAGTATATGACTCATTTACTCACCTTCTTCATCCCATTCTATCATAACTCTAAGAATTACAAGATCAAGAAGGAGTATCCACCCCTTCCCTTTCCTACCAATCTGTTTATAACTCATGTGTTCAAATCCTACATTAACTCCACTAATAAATTCTGATCCAAAATAATACATTAGTTTACCTCGCAAGTTCCGCCAGCACAAGCCAAATTATCTTTAGCTTCTGTATGGTCGTCAGTTTCAATTACTTTCGTTAAGTCTATCTCTTGAAGATGTTTAAACATTTCATCAAAGGTTTCTTTAGTACAGTCTTCAAATGGAGCTTGTTGATAAGTGCCTCCATTATAAGGTAGTACAGAGATACCAGTATAGTTATAACGATTCTCCCACATCCATTTACCACATTCTTCCCACTCATCATCTTTCAATGAAATGGTACAAGAAACATTGTGTTTATTATCACCTCTATCATGACCATAAGCTACCCACTCTAAGTTAAATTTCTTAACTCGTTCTAAGATTTCTTTATAGCTTTCAGTACGAAGGATAGAACCTTCAGGAGCTTTCTGAGGGAAACTCATAACAGCTTCTAAGTGAGGTTTCCATACACAGTCTTCAATTAAGGCTGGTACAGTTGAAGTCATATATCTGTATAATGGTTCATTCTTACCTACACGCATACGGCGAATATAGTAATCATTGTGCCAAGCATGAATACCACTACTGCTACCAAGTACCAAAGAAGTAGTCCCAGCAGGCTTGACAGTAGTAATTCTTGCAGACTCATTGATGCCAATAATCTTTGCAACTCGTTTATTTTCTTCTTTAGCCTCACCTGCAGCCTCCGCTAAGTTTAATTTAAGAACACCACCTGAAGCAATACCTGTCATAGAAACACCAAGTAGTGCATCCTCTTCAGAAGTTTCTTTCCATACACTTCTTAGATAATGGAAGTCAGTGTAACCAGCTTGTAATGTACCAATGAATGCTGCAGCTCTAACACGAGCATTAAGTGTGTCTTGAGTTGTTACATCTGATACATTAACCTCAACTAGATTACAATAGGAGTTAGGTCTTAAACTAATTTCAGCACATGGATTAGTGCCTACATCATAGTTATTAGTCCAAAACACTCCAGGCTCACCTGCACCTGATTGTTCTACTCTCTTCCAAATAGAAAACCATTCTTCTTCTGTAATCTCTTCACGATTTAAAGCTACTGAATTATTAGCTCTACCTCGTTGTGGGTTAAGTTCCCACCAGTCACCACTCTTAGCTGACATCATGTCCATATCATCTTTATCGAATAAAGAGATTAGGGCGGCTCTACGAATACCACCTGATAGAACAGCATCAGCAATATGACAGATCATATCATGTACTTCGATAGGTTCTAGCTTACGACCAACAGCATTGTTTAATACACTACGAAGCTTATCTAAACAGATGCGTAATGGGTCAGGACCAGGAGCCTTACCACCTGAAGTAATTAGTCTAGCACCTTTAGGTCTAATGTCTCTAAAGTCAAATACTGGGTCAGATTTACCAAGTGTATAGGCTTTAATTAATACTTTAACAGCATCAGCCCAACCCTCAATAGAATCTCCTACCAAGAATCGTCGTTGTTTAGGGGATGGACCAACGATAGTAGGGAGTCTATCTGTATGTCTGCGTTGTACGCTAAAGCCCACACCACTTCCCCCAAGTAAGTTAAACATGGTCTCGCTGAAAACGGCAGGATGATCGACAGGGGAATAAGCACAATTGAACATACGATTATTACTGAGTTCAATAGGAGTGCCACCGAACTGTAAGCTACGCATAGAAGGCAATACTTGACGATTGTAAACATATTTGTAAACATCTTTAATTTCCTCTTTTAACTGTGGATACTTCTTCATGTGCATGACCATGTTACGACTTACTAACTCTTCCCAAGTTTCTCTGCGTTGGGCTTCAGGGACATACTTAGCATATTTATTAAATATGGTGATGTCACTTAATATCTTCTGACTTTTATCCATTATCTTCTTTCTTATAGCGTAGTTATATAAATTAATCGGAGGAAGTATTATCTCCAAGTTCCAATTCATTGACCAATCTCTCGAACCTATCTTCAATTTTGTCTTGGAAGGCATAGACTAAATCCTCAGTAGTAAGTCCAAGAAGGTCAATTAAATCTACTTCTGAAACTTGCTCAATAATCTTTTCTTGTAATTCAGTTAATGTTATCATGTTTTCAATTCTTTTAATAGTTCTACATAGTGAATGACTTTATCTAGGTCTTTAGATCCACCCTTGTCTTTCCATCTGCAGATATATTTAATTATGTTTCCCTCGATAAAAGGTATATTGTTTTTAGTTATAAACTCTATGGGTTGTATAGTATATTTCTTATAATGATCTCCTTCTACTTGTTTTTTTAATGCACTCATTTCTTCACCTCTTCCTTTTCCATTTCTTTAATAACTTTATTAGATATAATGTTTCCAACAAAAGTTCCTGATGTATTCACAAGAAAATCTGCACAACCACTGCAACTTAGTATTAAACTTATTAGAATAATACTTCTTAATGTGTGTAACATATTATACACAATTAGTTACATTACCGCAAGTTGTACAGGTAATAATGCGACCATCTATAATAATGGTTTGTGTTTCACAAGCATAAACTTTTATTGCTACTAATGCTAGTACTATGATTGCTAATGTTTTCATTTGTTTTCCTTAAATACTCATTACTTTTAGAGAACCTTTTTCTTTAAGATTCTTATTATCTCTAAACCAATTACCACAAGCACGGCACTGATAGCGTTGATACTTACCTGCACTTGTTAAATTAAAGCCTCTTCTTTGGAAGTTCTTAGAAGAACAAGTAGGGCAACATAAGTCAGTGTTGTCAAGAAGGTTATGATTGAGATGATTCTTAATCCAAGGTTTAAATCTCTCATAAACTTTCTCTAAAAGAATAACATCATTCTTGTTATACTCTTCCATAAGTTTCCATGCTTTAGGGATACCTGCCATACATTGTACCCATAACTCATGACCACTATGCTCAGTCTTCTTACCTAAACCCAATGATTGTGCTACATAGTCTAGTTTGTTCGATACAAACCTAAATCTACTTTTAGCTACAGTCAATAAGTCAATCTCTTTAAAAGGAGCTGGAGGAAACATTCCATGCAATAAAAATTCTTTATTGAGTGATGGAATATCAAATCGTTTCCCATTGTAGTGGATGACAGCATCAGCTTCATCAAGAAGCTTATGAATGCCAGCTAACATCTTCTTATCTCCACTTTTCTTTACAGAGTCAAATATCATTTTCTTGTCGCCTAGCCATTTTGCGGCATAGCACATTACATAGCTACTCTCTTGAAGTTGATTGAGACCAATGTTCTGATCCCATATACCCCATACATGAGCTACATTTGGAGCCATTTCTATATCTAATAATAATATCTTACTCGTCATAATGCTCTCCAGTGTTTCCGTTTTGACCTATAAGATCAATACGAGAAAGTTCTCCAGTTGATTTATGCAATTCATATTCAGGTAACATATCATCATTAGAAAGTTTTTGCTCTCTTATGCGTTTACCAAATATTCTATCCCAGTTGTCTTCTGCTTCTTTAGACAATGGTTTACTTCTAATTGAATCTCCTGTTATATCATTCTTACTCATTGTATCTTCCCTTCAAATACCCAATCAGGAAGGTAGTGCAAGTATATCTCATGACCAGCTTCCGTTTGTTCTAATACACAATTTCTTACTACATAATTTGCTACCATCTTTAATAATACTTCTTCTTCTTGCTCATCTATCTCTACACTCTCGAAAGAGCCATCAGCTTTTAGTCCTTTTACTAACACGCTTTACCCTTTCCGTTTTTGTTTTTTCTTCATGACAACCTTTGCAGAGTACTTGTAAATTATCCGATGAACAAAAGAGCCGTGCAATAAATATATCCCACGACTCGAATCCTTTCTTAGGGCACACCACAGGAAGTATGTGATCCACCTGAACCTCCTTAGCAGGGAAATGCCCTTTGCATCCAGCACACTCATAGTGCATAGCCAAGCGTTGAGATTTATCGTTAATTTTTTTACCAACTTGAGCTTCTTTAAGAGATTCATATTTTGGAGGATACCTTCTAAATCCACCTCGTAAGGTAGAAGTTATAAATGATTTAAGACGACCTTCCGTCCATTCCTTATTCGCCATTAGCTAGTCTTTCAAAATGATGTTTAAACGAATCATCTAGTGAACGAAGTATCAATAAACATTGACCATTCATTATCATCCATTCATCATTTTGGTACATCTCTCTAACAGTAGAAAACATTTCTTGTTCTGTAAAACACTCAGCAAGGGCTTTCTTAGCCTTAACTGGTCCAATCCCTGCTATACCTTTTATGTTATCAGAAGTATCACCTGTCAATAGTTGAGTGTAAAAGTTTCTAAATCCAGTTTCTTCATCTATGTCATAGAACTCTTTTTTAACGAAGTTGTAGTGCTTTCCAGGCACTTGCAATAGGTCTTTATCTATGGAACAAATGATGCTAGATTCATTTTGATTAATACCAAGATAATCGTCTGCTTCCATTCCAGTAGCCACTGTTCCTTGCCAACTCTCTACAAGATAGTCTCGAAGAAATTGTAGGTGCTTAGGTTTGGTTGCAGTACGATTAGCCTTGTATTCAGGATAAACTTGCTTCCTGAAATTGTCAGGAGATGTCAAGAATAATTTATACTCAGTAGCTTCTACCTCATTTAAAGTATTCTCAATCATCTCGTTGACACGATAGACGGCAATAGCCTCGTTGTCATTCTCTGTGGTACAAGCCACACGAAATGCGAATATATCTCCGTCTAGTAAAGCTTCCATTAATCTACTTCGCCATCAGCTTCTTTAGAGAAGACATAAGCCTCGAATTGTTTAGCAGTGTTGATAACCTCACTTACTGGTTTACCTTGACCTAACAATTCCACCGCAGTTGATAGAGAAGATTGACGAATGATGTACACTTGTCGTCTAGCTCTTTCTTCTGCTGTCTCATAATTACTACCAATGACTTTACCACCGCCACCAGTTGACTTAGAAACTTCAACTCTAGGAGGGGCATCACCTTCTTTAGCAATAGCTTTCCACTGCCAGTAATCACCTTCTTTAACTGTGACTACATCGACACGATCACCTTTGGCATAGCCCTGAATATCCTTAAATACAGCAGGGTTACTAAATGACATAAGCTTCTTGCCTTGCACTTGACCTTGCTCATTCTTGAAACTAACTTGTAATGTCTGATATTGTCCCTTACCAGTTTTCACTGACTCAGGGGTTCCTACATCAATAATTTCTATAATCATACTATCTCCTTGTTTATTAGTCTTTTTATAAGACTATACATATATTATACCACATCTATACTACTTGTCAACCCAAACTTCCATATCTTTCCAATTATTTCCTACCTGTACTTCTGCTTTCATGGGAAGATTAAATTCAGTCCCAAACATCTTTTGAAAGTTTTTAGGTACATCTTCAAACACATCTAACATAGTTTTTGCTAAAGTATTAACATGACCACTATCACAATCGATAATAATGGAATCATGAACTGTATTAACAAGTCTCGCCTTTTCATAGTTTAATTTCCTCATTCTGTTATATAAAGATACTCTAGCTATTGTCATCAAATCTGCCCCTAGCCCTTGAACAGGATAGTTTAAGATTGTGGTGCGAGGGAACACCTTCTCCCCTCGTCTTAATTCAGGTTCAAACTGATAGATTCTACCAGTTGGAAGTATTACTTTTTTAGTTGTTGTTGCCTCTTGCATTAACTTCGTATGCCACTTGTGAAGCCCTTTATACTTGTTATAGAACTCGTCAATGACTCCTTGCCAAAACTTTTCACTCTTGCTTACTTCAGCAAAGTTAGGATCATTAGCATAAGAATAAGCCGAACCGCCATAGATGAGTCTAAAGACAAAGGTCTTTGCAATAAGTCTTGAGGGAAGCCCAAATCGAGTTTGATTATCAGTGTGTTGATCGACATTATTCCATATCTCTTCATAAGCTACCTTATCTTGACTTAAGAAAGCGGCACATCGCCACTCTAGTGCTGACGCATCACCCTGTATGAGCATCACTAAACTCTAACATAGCATCTGCAATACGATAGGCTTCTTCAGGAATGTTCTCTCGTCTTACATGGTCTGCAATAATTAATGCTTCCATAGCTTTTAATGCAATCTCATCTCTAGTCATTTAATGCTCCTTTTAATAATTGTCTAACATCATCACTCATCTCTGTTAATACATACTTAGCACCTAATTCTTTTACATAGCTCTCAAAGTCTCCAAGAGTATGGTAGAAGTAAGCTTCTTCTTCGCTGTTGTCAGGTGCATCATAATAATCACTCATAATTTTCTCCTAATATCGTGAATAAAACAGTTCTTTTATTTCTCCATCAAAATTTTGTAGATTCGGCTTTGAGGAACTAAGGCGACCAGTTCTAGCAACGCACTGGTTGAGTTGTCCATGTAGCGTACCTTTATGCCAACCTTGACTTTCTCTGAGTTCAGGGAGTCCTGAATAGTAAGTTCCTCTACGCTTTTCAAGTCCACTCCTTTTAAGGATAAGTTGAATAACTCCTTTAGAAACTCCTGAAGCCCTAAGACTTCTAAGCGTCTGTTCATCTGTGCTATAATACCCATCTTTCTTTAACTCACTTCCTTTTAATGGTTCTATCAATCGAGGCATATCATAGTGATGATCTACCCAACCCTCTTTGACTTGACCTTTTCTCTCACCAGTTTTATAAGTTCCAATAACTTCTTTCTTGGGTATAGTAATGCGTCCACCATACAAAAGACAACTGAGGTGATCTTTACTATTAAAATTAAAACCATCAATAGAAAAAGTCTTAGCCAATTCTTCATCCAATAATCTGACTTCCTCTTCCAATAAGGCACCAAGTTCTAAACTCCTATCTTCATCAAATAAAATTCCATTATACTCCATCTCTTCAAGAACAAGTAAGTCTTGATTGTGTAAACTAATCAATCGTTGTCGTTCTTGTGGTAGAGACATTACTTCTTCATACTGCCGTTTAAACACTGCCTCTGTTAATAACAAGTCTTGCTCTAAGTACTGCTCAAGAATGTCCTTAGGTACGTCAGTGGTGTCAATGCCGTTGCTCCAATACTCAGTAGCAACAACATCAAGCTTACTACCCAAACCATAGTACTCAGCGACACTATTAAGTGATGGGTAGGGATTCTGTTGGTTAGTGAGTATGAAATGTACCAACTGACAATCCCACACACGCTTATCCATAAAATTAATTCCATATTTTCTTATCCAATGCAAGTCGAACTTAATGTTAAAGCCAACAAGAATAGCGTCATTGTTAATGACACTCTGTATAGCGTTAAGTTTATCCCTGTACGGATTTCCACTATATTCAATATCAAATAAATTAGAAACATTATTATGATGAAGTCCGACATAGCAAAGTTTATTCCTTTCTGAGAATGGGTTTCCATTTACATCAATGGTTGTTTCTACATCTAAAATTATTGTATTCATATCTATATTCTATCACACATCTACATATCTTGCAATATCAGGTTTAATGACACAATCAAATTTACCATGTCTCATGTCAGGAATTGAATCAGAGTCACCAACTAACTTGTTCTTAGAAATACAGAAGTGTCTCATGTATTCTAAACCCTCGTCATTGGTTTTACCGATACCAAGAATCCAGTCTGCCTCAGCTTGTTTAGATGTCTTAGCATTGGCAACATTACCCATGTTGAGCCACTTAACTCCCTCACCTGTGCCGTCAGCTTGACACACTGCAATTACAGGGGCATAGTCTTTAGCCAACTCACGAGCCCATTGGTAGATAGCACCCAACATCAAGTCATTTCTATCTTGCTCAAATCCTTTAATCTTGTCAATCTGGTCAAAGATAATAAGACTAGGTTTAATCTGCTCACAAATCTTATTGACATCTTTGTAGCTGATTGAAGCTTGATCGAATATTTTAATCTTGTGTTGAGTCTTCTCAATAAACTTTTCTTTATTGCCTTTGAGGTCTCGATAGAGTTCAGGTAAAGATAATCCGAGTGAGGCTTGAATACATCTCATCATAACCTTAGTGCCTTGCTCCTCGTTATTGAACCAAAGAATATTACCTTCAGATTGTGTAGCCATGTGAGTGACTTCACTAGCCAAGAATGTTGTCTTCCCTGTTTCAGGTCTAGCAAACAAGAAACCAAAGTCCCCTTGTCTTAAACTACCCAAAGACTGATTGAGACAGTTTAAACGCCATCTAAGTCCTTTTGTAGTCACTTGTGATTGATACAACTCTTCCAAGTCATCTGTGACAAATGTAATCTCTTCCTCAAGAGGCTTGTCAATCTCCATCTTAGAAATCTTGTCAAGAATCTCGTTAAAGTCTTTACGACCCTCTGTGACTTCAAGAGCCATCTCTGCAACCTCACGAGCCATAACTGCTGATCTTTGCTTCTCAAGATATTCCTCGATACGAGTCTCATCAACTTCCAATGTACGAAGCTTCTCGAATATTGTATTGAAGATTTCTTTTTCAACATCTTTTAAGAATGGATAATCAGAAAAGAATTTTAGTTCTAGGTCGTCAATGGTGTATTGTTCTTTATCAGAAGATTCCTGTAAAGATTTAATGCAATAAAGAAGCTTGACAAGTTCTTTATTTGTTATTATAATATTATTTATATATTTATTATATATTATATTATTTAATATATATTTAATAATAATTAATTCTATCATACTTGTTTCTCCATGTCAATAACATTTAAATATTTTTTTATCTCTGATTCTGAATAACATTTTGGATCGAGATCAGTCCAAATTGTTCTAACTTCTTCAAAAAGTAATCTCGCATTTCCTGCTTGTTTAAGAGCCGAAAAATTTTTATCCTTGTCCAACCATACAAAAAGTTTTTTAAAGCGTTTAGAGAGCCTTAAAATGAGTTCTAGGGGTATTATTGAGTTATGTATAGGAACACTTGGTAGCACTCTACTAACTTTTATGGCAGAAATTGCGTCTTCTACAATAATTATGGTGTCACTTTGCATATTCTGCAAAATTGGTTCGTTATTCCTAATAATTCCTCTTGTAATATATTTAGCACCTAGTCCTGTGAAATTTCTAGCGTTTTGATAACTACCACCATCAAATACCAAATAGCCATCACTATCCCAAAAATAATTTTTATTGATTTCATCGTTAGTTAGTCCATATTTTTTTAAATAGGTCATACCTTTGCTATCCATAGTGCCACTATTGTTAAATTGAGTGAAAGGTTTTACCTCAACTTTAGTGTTTAACTTAGTTTTAAATCGTTCTATGATGTCACCCTTGTCAATATAACCACAAGCAAAGCAATATTTATGCGTGTCAGAATATACAGCTAGATTATTTCCTGATTTATCAGCACCATTGGCACTGCATTTAGGGCATCTCTCATTGTATAAAAAGTGACTCAAAATAAACATTCCTCATAGTCGTCTAAGTTAAAAGGTTTTGGTTTTTCTACTGCTAATTTAATTACATTCTTACCTTGTTCCTTATGCCATTTAGCTTCTCTTGGTGACCATCTAAACTTTCGTATGATGTCGCCAAACTCGTCTATGATAGCATAATTAAAGTCCACAGAAAGCCTCTGTTAGTTTCTTTGAATCATATTTATTCTCTTTATTATACACTTGTTTACTTCTCATGTCTTTGTATAATGGTGTGAGTTCTACATGATGAACATCTTTTAATTTAATGGTTTGTTGTAAGTCACTTGGTAGAAAAGTCCATATTTGACTTGATCTTAACTCGCCATTGGTATCAAACTCTTCATAAAGCCAGCAATCAGGTTTTTTCATTATCAGGTTTCCTTTGTATAGTCCAACTTATATCAGCGTTTATTGTATCATTCCATTTAACATCTTGTGTTGATAGGTGTTGAAAAGTATGAATAAATAATCTTATTGCCATCTTAAAGATTTTTAGATATTTCATAGTTCTTTCCATTCTAAAAAGTCATGGTGTTCTTCATCTGACGGCGTTTCTTTTGTAGCTAGGTCTTCTCGTTCAGTGTAAAGTAAATCATTTTGTATGTCATTTAAACAATAATTGCATAAGTCTAAATATTCCCCTGTTGTCTGACTTTTGCGTGTTGCCTCATAATCAGATAACAAAGCATTACAAGCAATACATCTCATTTCATACTCCAATCATTTTAGAAAGAATAACATTTATGTCTCTTGGCATACTGCGTGTTGGTCTTTGAAGTAGTGAAAATGCTTTTCCATCTCGTTTAAACTTCGCTTGTGAATCCCAACCATAACCCCAAAAGAAATTAAAAGTATTTTTTGTCAAGTAAATTATTTTATACTCACCAAAGTTTTTAGTTTTTTGTTTCCATGCGTCTATCATGATATACCCCTATAAGTTTTAAATATTGTATTGCTTTGCGATAAAAAATTAACTCCTCTCTTAACATTATACATCATCTCTTTCTGAAAGTCCATAGATTCTATAATAATCTTCTCTTAAATCTTCCAATTCAATGTTTAATTGTGTTTTAGCAAAGTCTTCAAAGGGTGGAATTTCCTCCACATTATTTGCTAACACTCGAAAAGTGTCTAGTTCGTAAGTGTAATTAAAGTTTTTTTGTTTTGCTTTATATGCTTTTAAATATGCGTCTGTTATATTGTCAGCTTCAACTACTATATATAACTTTTCGATATTTTCTGCATAAACTTTATACTTTTTCATTATAATATCTCCTAGTAAAAAATTAAATTGTCAATCTTTAAATCATTTTTATGTTTTTTAAGTTTAATTGAATCATCATAAAAATACAATCTATTTCCAATAATGTTTTCAGGTTTAAACCACACTTTCCACGCTATAAGCTTTGTTTTTAAGAAATCCTCTTGCGTAGCCTCTTTATGTGTTTGATCTTCAATACCTAAAAACTGTCCTTTTTGGTGTATTACTTCGCAAGGGGTTTTCCCAAATTGTTTATGTTTGGCTCTATTTAAGATGATCTCACCCACTGCCTTTTTGGCTTTTTCGCTTTGTGTGTGTGCTTCGTGATAGATTGCTACACTCATACAGGTTAATTGAGCATCAATGTAATTTATGTCCATGCTTTAACCTCCTCTATTTCACAAAAATCATAAGAGAATTTAGCGTCCTGTACATAGTCCATAGCATAATCATTCACTATGTCTTTAGCATACTCTTCATTTTTAGCGTCCACTGTCATATCAAAATAACCATTGTAATATATTCTTATTTTGTAAGATTTCATTTTGATTCCTCTTCTAAAGCTTTCCATTCGTCATAATGATATTCTTCAAGCCAATCCCAAAAGGCACCATTATCCATTAATAATAAGTAAGCGTCTTCATGCGTAGCTAAATCTGCGTCATAACAATATTTTGCAAAGTCATACTCGTATTTATTTAATAGTTCGTCTTCAGTCATTTTTAATCCTCCGTAGGTTCAAATTTAGGGCAAGTATAACCTAGTTCATCATCAAAATTAATAGCTTCTTTTACTGCTTCCTCAATTCTGAAGTAAATTGCTTCTCCAAAATCAGTGTTGCGTGTACCCTCATTTTTAACTTCATAAATACATTTATCTTCAATGCCTAGTTCATCGAGAATTTCCCAATAAACTCTATCTGCAATAGTGCATACTTGATCAAGTTCTAAAATGTTCGTCGTCATTTTCTACTTCCTCCAAATAGTTTAAAAAGTCTTCTATGTCGTTCATTATGTGATTTGGTAAATCAACATTTTTTTCTTCCGTGCCGTCTTCCCATACTATGTTAAAATTCCATGCTTTAATTTTCATTTTATAGAATCCTCCCTGTTGTATTTTCAATGAGTTTATTTAATAAGTGTTCATAAGGCTTTTCTAGTTTTTTAGCATTGTATATCTCTTCAATAAGTGCTATAGTGCCTTGATCAACTACTTCATAATATCTCTCTTCTAACTCTTCGAATAAGTCCGAATCCTCTATATAAGATAGATCAATTTCGATGTCTTGATTAATAGTGTGTGTTATTTTCATTTTGATGCCTCCAATGATGAAAATGTTTTTGTTATGTTTATAACATATTCCTCATGATCGTTCACAAGGTGAATTCGTGCATTATCATGATCAACGTAAGAATGTTGAAAATCACTCACAAAATCAGTTCCTATATGATGATCGTTCTTAAAAATTAAGTCGTATACATCGCCAATTATATCGCCGTCAAAGTGTCTCATTTTATAGCCCTTTCATTGTTTAAAATTGCATTATACTTCATTAATTGATATGTTGCTTTAAATAATAGATATTTCAATTTATTTTCCCCTTTGTAAATAAACTATTAGTTTAATTAGTTTAGCATTTTTAAACATAAATACAATACAAAATTAAAAAATGGGTTTTGTATAGCAAAAATAGCTAAAAATGCTACACTACAATAAAATATACACAAAATCCTTAGCATATAAAAAACAATCATTTTTTATACACAAAATTTAGTCTCCTTTATCATAAGATATTTCAATGCTATCGACTAGCTTTAAAAGATCGTTATTACTCATAGATAGTAATTCATTCATGCTTTTAAATTGTGTTAGGTTATAAATTTCTATAATGTCAGTTTTTGTTGGCATAATCATCCCCTTTTTAAAATTGTTGAAATACAAAATACTTAATGCCGTCTTTTTCATGACTTCCTAGTACCCATGTATTATCGCATAAAAAATCTTCTACTTCTTGATCTTCTTCAATATCATAATACTCTTTTACTTCTTTTTCTGAATATTCTGAAAAATCACAGCATAAAGCGATTACATCTAATTCCATTTTCTGATCGGCGTCACTTTCATATTGCTCTAAACCCTCGAAAAGAATCCCTAAACCCTCATAAGAGAATTGATTTTCTCTACCCATATTGTGAAAAGCGTCTCTAAAAGAATACTCATTGATTGACTGATACATATTAAACCCCTTTTTTATAAAATAATTAATTAAGATTCCCAAATTGCGTAATTATTAGGCATTCTATTCATGCCCATTTCATTTTTAAATCTTGTAATAGCGTCTTTTTTGCTATATCCGTAAACACTCACAGCATAGACAAGACCGCACCAATGCAAAGAATAATGTTTTAAATAGTTATTCATTTTAAACCCCTTTATTAAATAGATAACATTAAAAAGATGAAGCTGTAAAAATATACTAAACTTACTAAAAACCATATTATATAAGATAATTTCATTTGTCAACCCCTTTTATAAAATATTTATTGCTTTTAAAAAATTTGGCTTTTCGCCCTCTACATGAGTAGCCAATCTAATATTCTTAAACCCTTGAGAGATTGCCCATGCTTTTGCCTTTTCTACATGGTTTAAATCTTTAGTTTCGGTTAAGATAACTTCCATATAGTCTCTCATTTCATCTTTAGGTAAGCCATACAATATATAAGTAATCATTTTTAATATTCCTTTTAATTGATTAATAATCATACTACAATTCAAATAATATCAACATTTTTCAAAATGTCAACAATTATTTTCAATTTTCTTTGAATATTCTGATTTATTTTACTTATCATAATATTTTCTAAAATTTCTAAAATTTCCAATGATTTATATTCTTTGATAAGTAAAACCTATCACATAAGCGTCAATGATATATTATGTTTATAGGCACCACGCTTCACACCCTCGCCCGCATAATTAAAACCCTTTTATATTATTTAATTATAAAGAAGCCATTTTATATATTAAAAACTTATAGGGGGGGGTATGTTTGTTTGGTTAGGAAAATATTTATGATACACAATAAATATACGAGAAGGAAAAAAGGGACATTTCAAACATCGAAGACCATAATTTTAAAAAAGAAGGAATATTGGTATCTGGAACGATAGTGAAGATACCGTTTAAACGCATTTTAACCTATCTAGAAATGATTTTCTTTCTTTTTTAATGGTAAGGGTGCTTAATGGAGCTCGGCTTCGTAAAATTAGACCGAATCCTCGCTTACTGAGAAAATAGAAGAATCATGGTTTTCTTGAAGACAAGAAACCAAATTGAGAGTATAATATTACATATAGGCTAGAGAAATAACTAAATCTTTCTAAGAAAGGATACAATCATGTGGACAGCTCCTTCTGCAACCGAACTCCGTTTCGGCTTTGAAGTCACAATGTATGTTATGAATAAATAATATTCATAGAAAATAACTAAGCCAGGTTTGTTCCTGGCTTTTTTATTATCTATTACTATAATATGCAGTATACTCAAATAGCAAGAGATATAACTTCTTATGTTTCTAGTGTTGAATTAAACAATACTATCAAGA
>JACCDX011194124.1_pt1 | contig 35660 bp, 34 predicted proteins | sample 7449681 | NCBI WGS metagenome assembly JACCDX01 (sample SAMN15323450, study PRJNA562643) | freshwater metagenome | isolation source: river surface water | place: USA:Blue River Watershed | collected 2017-08-18
ATCCATCTCGCGAACCACCCATTGCAACGCATCTGCTGCTTTCTTCGGGTTGGTGATAATTGGAGTAATTAAATGCGGAATGTTTTCGTATGCATTTAGCTCTACTCGCTTTGGATCAATCAGAATCATGCGAACTTCATCAGGGGTAGTACGCATCATGATTGAGGTAATCATTGAGTTGATCATCGATGATTTACCAGCACCAGTTGCACCTGCAACAAGTAAATGAGGCATCTTGGCTAAGTTGGCACAGATGTAATTACCTTCGACATCTTTACCTAACGCAACCAACATTGGATGCATATCTTGGCCAGCAACACTTGAGCGTAAAACATCGCCTAATGCGACGATTTCTCGATCGGTATTTGGAATTTCAATTCCGACAGCAGATTTACCTGGAATCGGTGACAAGATGCGAACTTCAGAAGATGCCACTGCGTAAGCAATATTCTTAGATAGCGCAGTGATTCGTTCAACTTTAACTGCGCTACCTAATTCGATTTCGTAGCGGGTAACTGTTGGACCACGCATAAAGCCGGTAACTTGTGCATCAATTTCAAACTCTGCAAATAGCTCAGTGAGTGCACTTACGATTGCATCGTTAGCTTTGCTCTTACCCTTTGCAGCAGGTCCGCTCTTCAGAAAATCTGGTGAAGGTAGAACATATTTGCTATCTGGCTGCAGCATCATCTGAACAGGACGCTTTGCAGGTGCAGTGGATGGATGCGCCTTTGGAATCTCTACCGTGAACTCTTCGTCGAACTCTTCCTCTGCTGGTTCTTCGTAATCGTCTTCGTCTACATCGTAATGCTCTGCAACTAGCGGTGTTTCAAATGGTTCGGACTCATAGATTTCATCATCTACTTCAGAGCGCTTAGGCGCCTTTGATTTCAACCAAATAAACGTGGATTTGATTCGAATGGCTACCTGAGAAAATGGCGTTGCCGTAACTACCAAAAGTCCAAAGCCGAAAATTAAAAGTAGAACTGGATATGTAAGAAGTGGCGTCAGAACTGCAATTAGCGGCTTAGTAACTCCGTAACCAATCCATCCTCCTCCATGGCGCATCGCGGTAGCACCAGTACCTTCGGATCCATTAAACATATGTGCAAGGCCTGTTGCGGAGACCAAAAGCGCGATAGTTCCGACAGTGATTCGTGCGGTTTCTTGTTTTTGATCTGGAGATCTAAAGAGTCTAAATGCAAAATAGAAAAGAACTAATGGCGCAATAATTCCAACGCGACCAAATCCGCCGTAAATAAATGAATAGATGGCATGGCCAACTACTGAATTTGAATGCATCCACGTTCCGGCGACCGCTGCTAGGCCGATAATTACCAGTAGTAACGCTGCCCCGTCACGTTGGTGCGCGCTATCTAAATCTTTCGCTGCGCGAGTTGTGAAGCGGATGGTGTTGCCAAGGCCCTTTGCGAAAGCAGACCAGATAGAGCCCAGGACGCTGAGCGCTGATTTGGAAGTTTTCTTTCGCTTTGCCACGACCCGAAAGCCTATATTAAAGAGGTGCTTATACCTCGATGACAAGCGGGATGATCATCGGTTTTCTTCGATGTTCTTGGCCAACCCAATTTCCAATTGTTTTACGGACAACTTGTGAAAGTTGATGAGTTCCATTTGTGCCTTGCGCCACGGCAGCTGCAAGCGCTTTTTCAATTCTATTTTTAACATCATCAAACATTGCAGGATCTTCATTAAACCCACGCGCATGAATATCAGGACCTGCAACGATGGTTCCTTTTTGTGCATCAATTACAACAACTACTGAGATAAATCCTTCTTCACCAAGAATACGACGATCTTTTAATGTGGTCTCGGTAATTTCACCAATTGATTGACTATCAACGTATACAAAACCACAAGGAACCGCTCCAGATACTTGAGCTTTACCTTCGATTAAATCAACCACCATTCCATTTTCTACAACTACGGTGTTCTTGCGATTAACACCGGTTTGAATTGCAAGTTCTGCATTTGCTTTCATGTGGCGCCATTCACCATGAACTGGCATGACATTCTTTGGTTTTACCAAGTTGTAGCAGTACAACAACTCTCCCGCTGCAGCATGTCCTGACACGTGAACCATCGCATTACCTTTATGGACAACTTTTGCACCCAGGCGTGTTAGTTCATTGATCACGCGAAATACTGGTGATTCATTACCTGGAATTAAGGACGAAGCTAAAACCACAGTATCGCCTTCACCAACCACGATTGAATGTTCGCCATATGCCATTCGAGAAAGCGCAGCTAATGGTTCTCCTTGGCTTCCGGTACAGATCAAAACAACGTTATCGCCATATTTATCTAAATCATCTTTTTCGATCTCGATATGCGCTGGAATATTTAAGTAACCCATCTTGGATGCAATATCCATGTTGCGCACCATAGAACGACCTATGAAACAGATTTTGCGATTATTCATTGCAGCAATATCGATAACTTGTTGAATTCGATGAACGTGAGATGCGAAAGATGCCACGATCACACGTCGGCGGGTATTTCCGATGATGCGATCAAGCGTTGGCAGAATCTCACGCTCAGAAGGGGTGAAACCTGGGACATCGGCATTGGTTGAATCAACTAGAAAAAGATCAACGCCTTCGCTACCTAAAGATGCGAAGCGAGTTAAATCTGTAATGCGACCGTCCAGTGGAAGCTGATCCATTTTGAAATCGCCAGTATGCAGAACAGTACCGGCGCCGCATTTGATCGCTAGCGCTAACGCATCTGGAATTGAGTGGTTGACCGCAACAGCCTCAACTTCGAAGCTACCAATCTTTACCTTTTCGCCATCGCGAATTTCGCGCATCAATCCGGTGATTCGATGTTCTTTTAACTTAGCTGCCGTTAGCGCAAGTGTTAGCGGAGATCCATAAACTGGAATATCTCCTCGTTCGCGTAATAGATATGGAACCGCACCAATATGATCTTCGTGTCCATGAGTTAAGAAAATTGCAGTTACATCGTCTAAGCGTTCACGGATGTAAGAGAAATCAGGCAGAATCAAATCAATTCCTGGCTGGCTCTCTTCTGGAAATAGAACTCCGACGTCAACGATTAGTAGCTCGCCGTCATATTCATAAACCATCATGTTGCGGCCGATTTCGCCAAGGCCACCGAGCGCGACTAATCGCAAGCCATCTTTAGATAATTTAGATGGTTCGCCTAAATTTGGGTGCGGGTGGTTACTCATTAAACATTTACACCGCCAGCACGAAGATCAAGTTTTAGCTGTTCGATCTGTGCAGCAGTGGCATCGACTAAAGGTAAACGGGTATGGCCGCCAGGAAGTCCCATTAAGTTAAGTGCAGCCTTGGTAAGAATCGCACCTTGGGTGCGGAATGTTCCGGTAAACACCGGCAATAGTTGTTGGTGAATTTCAAGCGCACGTGGCGCATTGCCAGCAAACCAACCATCAAGCATTTCGCGAAGCTGTGCACCGACTGTATGGCCGCAGACGCTAACAAATCCAACTGCGCCAACTGAAAGTAAAGGTAGATTCAAAATATCGTCGCCTGAATAAACTGGAATTCCGCAGCGCTTAATTACCCAAGAGGTTGATGCCACATTCCCTTTGGCATCTTTTAGCGCGACGATATTTTTATGTTCCGCTAATTTAACAATGGTGTCCGGTTCGATTTCGACACCGGTGCGACCTGGAATGTCATAAATCATCACTGGGAGATCTACTGCATCAGCGATTGCGCGAAAGTGCGCTTCGATTCCGGCTTGTGGCGGTTTGTTGTAATAAGGAGTAACTACCAATAAACCATCTGCGCCAACTGATTGCGCATGCAACGCCTGTTCGACAGAGTGTGGAGTCTCATTATTGCCGGCGCCTGCGATGACCTTAACTTTGTTGCCAACCGTTGCTTTAACAACGCGAATCAGCTCATCTTTCTCATCATCATTTGTAGTTGGGGCTTCACCCGTCGTACCTGAAACTACGATTGCATCATGGCCAGTTGAGACTAAGTGCTTGGCTAAAGTTTCGACGCCCGCCCAATCAACAGAGAGATCTGCTTTAAATGGGGTCACCATCGCGGTGATTAATCGACCGAATGGCGCTGTTGTCATGTGTGAAGCCTACTTAAAGTTAAGGCGAAACGCGACCTGATTTATTAAATGCAGCATGTACTAGAGGCATCTTCTCTGCGAAGAAGGCTTCCATCTTCTCTCCCACCATCTCAATTTCACGTTGTGGGTAGCTTGGGAAATGCGAACCTTCTGCAGTCGTGCGAAGAGATAAGAAATTCATTAGTGCGCGTGCGTTCATAGTTACATACATTGATGAGTATGTAGCAACTGGAAGTGTTGCACGTGCAACTTCGCGGGCAATACCGGCATCTAGCATCTTTTGATAAGCATCGTATGCCGCGGTATACGCCTTCTTCATTTCAGAGACCATCAATTCATACTGTTCATCAGTGCCAGCTTCGAAGGTGTAATGGCCGGTCTTGCCAACTTGGATAAGTTTGCGATCTTTATTTGGAATATAGAAAACTGGTTTTAGTTCGCGGTAGCGACCTGATTCTTCGTTATAAGAGGCGATGCGATGGCGCATAAATTCGCGGAAGACAAAGATTGGTGCGCTGATAAAGAATGTGAAAGATGTATGTTCAAATGGAGATCCATGGCGTTCGCGTGCAAGGTAATTAATTAAACCTGCGCTCTTTTCTGGATCATCTTTAAGAGAGTCGATCGATTGTTCGCCTGCAGTTGATACGCGTGCTGCCCAAATCACATCTGCATCGCTGGCACTGCTTTTAACCAATTCGACGGTTACATCATCTCTATAAACAATCTCGCTCATGGCACAGACCTTATAGACTCATGTCCATGTCTTCGGTGAACCGCGCCACGTTAAGCAAGTCACTTAGCGTCTCTTTCGCGGTTGGCGCATACGGAACCGCCTTCGGCGCGGCTGCGGTCGCTGCAGGTTTTAGCGTTTGGCAGGCCTGCCTACTTAGCCTCTTAACCTTTACCGGCGCTTCACAGTTCGCGGTAATCGGCGTACTTGGCGCAGGTGGCACTGCACTCACCGGGATCGCAACTGCTTCCCTACTTGGAATGCGTAATGCAATCTATTCGATGATTATGAAACCAATCTTGAATTTACGTGGCGCTAAAAAATTAGTGGCTACACAGATAACAATTGATGAATCGGTTGCAGTCGCTACCGCTGAAGAAGTTCGCGGTTCAGAAGCGATGAAACATGGTTTCTGGTTAACTGGCGGCGGCGTCTATTTATTCTGGAATCTATTTACTTTACTTGGCGCGCTCGGCGCCGAAGCAATCGGCGATCCATCAGCTTGGGGCCTTGATGCCGCAGTGCCTGCTGCATTCCTTGCTTTAGTCTGGCCACGGCTAAAAGATAAAGATGATTATGTATTAGCGCTCGGTTCTGCCGCTTTGGCACTTGCGCTGACGCCAGTGATTGCCGCAGGGTTACCAATCATCGCAACTGCGCTGCTGGCAGTAGCTTTTGCGAGGTTTAAGCCATGAATAAGTTTTGGATCGCAACCATCGGCACCTCTGTCTTGGCATTCTTAATTAAATATTCGGGCACTTTGATTCCTTCGCGAGTACTAGAAAGCCAAGCGGTTAGACGAATTAATGCGCTGCTACCGATTGCAATGTTAAGTGCACTTGTTGCAGTACAAGCATTTGCCAACAAGAAGGAACTTGGAATAGATCATCGCGCAGCTGGAGTTGCCGCTGCAGCTATCGCGCTAAAACTAAAGGCCCCATTTCCGGTTGTAGTCGGAATCGCGGCCTTAGTTTCAGCACTAATAGTAAGAATTAACTAAATTAGCTTAAGCTCTTCTAACTTTTTACGAAGATCTGGATCTGAAGGTTCGGTCATATGAGTTCCATCAGAGAAAACCAATACTGGAATGCTCTTGGCGCCACCGTTGATTTCGATAACTTTCTCTGGCGCACCAGGAGTATTTTCAACATCAATGATGTCGTAAGCGACTCCGAGTTCGTCTAATAAACGCTTTGAACGGCGGCAATCACCGCACCAATCAGCAGAGTACATAGTTATTTCGCTCAAAGGAATTTCTCCAATCCAATTGTTAAACCAGGGTGTTTAATAATTTCGCGGCAGCCAAGTAATACACCTGGCATAAATCCAATTCGATCTAGCGAATCGTGGCGGATAGTTAAAGTTTCGCCGAGACCTCCAAATAGCACTTCTTGATGGGCAACTAGTCCGCGTAAACGGACAGAGTGAATTGGCACATCGCCAATCTTTGCTCCGCGTGCACCTTCAAGTCCGGTATTTGTGGCATCCGGTTGTTTCTGCATAGAACCACGTGCTTGGTTAATTAGCTCTGCAGTACGCGCTGCGGTACCTGATGGCGCATCAACTTTATTTGGGTGGTGAAGTTCGATGATTTCAACAGATTCAAAGTAAGGCGCTGCTTGCTTTGAAAATTCCATCATCAAAACTGCGCCAATTGCAAAATTAGGTGCGATAAATACGCCTACCTTTGGATGCGAAGCAAGCCATCCTTCGATCTGTGCAATACGTCCAGCATCAAAACCAGTTGTACCAACAACTGCATTAATGTCATTGCTGATTAAGAACTCTAAATTCTTCATGACATTCTCTGGGTTGGTGAAGTCAACTACAACATCTGCTCCAATGAGAGAATCTAAAGAGTCGCCCATATCAACTGCTGCGTGAAGTTCGGTGTCATGTGCAGCATTTACTGCCTTCACAACTTCAGAGCCCATCCGGCCCTTTGCGCCAAGTACGCCAACTTTAATCATCGAAGCGCCTCCTCGAATTTACTCTGATCTGCTTTCGGTCCTGCAAGGCCAAGGGTAAGCGGTCTTATAAAGAATTCGCGCGCAATTTCTTCTACTTGATCTTTAGTCACGGTAAGTAAATCAGCCATCATCTCATCAGGGCTCTTGGCGTAGCCATCCCAGATTTCTGAGCTACCGATTCGATCCATGCGATAAGCAGAATCTTCACCGGCAAGTAATACACCCGCGCGTACCGCGTTCTTGCCACGATTAAATTCTTCATCGGTAATTCCATTATCAGCAACATCCTGCAGAATTTCGCGAGCAATCTTTACAACTTCTAAAGCTTTATCGGGTGCGCAACCTGCGTAAATTGCAAAGTAACCGCTACCGACATAACGACGCACCAGACCATCAATGCTATAGACCAAGCCACGCTTTTCGCGGATTTCTTGGAATAAACGCGATGACATACCGCTACCAATTGCAATTGTTAAAACTTTTAGCGCAGTTGAACGTGAATCATTTCGACCAACGCCTTCAAGACCTAGAAATAGATTGGTCTGCTCGAATTGGCCCTCATGAAGTTTTACCTTTGCCGTTGGCTTTGGAGTAAAAGGGCTGTAATCGCGAGTTTTAACTGGTGAAGAACCAGCCAAGAATTTGTCGCGTTCTAGATTTTGTTTAACTAAATCTACAAAGTGGCCGTGGTTGATATTACCGGCAGCTGAAACGACCATCGCTTCTGGTTTGTAATGGCTCTTGTAATAATTAAAAATTTGATCACGAGTAATCGCGTTCATTGATTCCTTAGTGCCAAGAATTGATACACCTAGAGGATGATCGCCCCAAAAGGCAGTTCCGAATGCCTCTTCTGCGCAATCCTGAGGGTCATCATCGCGCATCGCCATTTCCTGAAAGACCACATTTCTTTCAGTTTCGAACTCTTCATTGGTAACTACTGCACTGGTGATGACATCACTTAATACATCAACTGCAAGTGGCAAGTCTTCATCTACCACTTTTGCATAGAAGCTGGTGAATTCATTGGTGGTGTACGCATTAATTCCACCACCTAGATTTTCAATAGATGATGAGATCTCTTGTGAGGTACGGCGCGCAGTTCCTTTAAATAAAACATGCTCTAAAAAGTGAGAGGCACCAGCTTCTGCTGGCGCCTCATCACGTGAACCTATATTTACAAAGTAACCTACTGAAGCACTTCGAACCGTGGCATCTGTATCTGTGATGATACGTAAGCCGCAATCTAAAGTGGTTCTATTGATCACTCGCTCTTAGCGCCCTCTTCAAGAACGGGAACTAATGACAACTTGCCCTTTGGATCAATCTCACCGATCTCAACCTGGACCTTGTCGCCAACCTTCATGACATCTTCAATGTTCTCAATTCGCTTTCCGCCATGCATCTTGCGAATCTGTGAAACGTGAAGCAGACCATCTTTGCCAGGAAGTAGCGATACGAAAGCACCAAACTGTGCAATCTTTACAACGGTACCTATGTAACGCTCGCCTACCTCAGGCATGGTTGGGTTTGCGATTGCATTGATCTGCGCCTTAGCTGCATCAGCTGAAGTGCCATCTGTTGCACCGATATAAATTGTGCCGTCTTCTTCAATTGAGATATCTGCGCCAGTCTCTTCTTGAATCTGGTTGATTACCTTGCCCTTAGGGCCGATAACTGCACCGATCTGATCAACTGGAATCTTGATTGAAATAATGCGTGGCGCAAGTGGTGACATCTCATCTGGAGTATCAATTGCTTCAGCCATTACATCAAGAATTGCAAGACGCGCTTCCTTTGCTTGATGTAGCGCGCCAGCTAAAACAGAGGCCGGAATACCATCAAGCTTGGTATCAAGTTGAAGCGCGGTAACGAAATCTTTTGTTCCCGCTACCTTAAAGTCCATATCTCCGAATGCATCTTCTGCACCGAGGATATCTGTAAGCGCTACATACTCTGTCTTGCCATCTACTTCATCAGAGATTAGACCCATTGCAATACCTGCAACTGGAGCTTTTAGTGGAACACCAGCGTTAAGTAATGAAAGTGTTGATGCACAAACTGAACCCATTGAGGTTGAACCATTTGATCCAAGCGCTTCAGATACCTGACGGATTGCGTAAGGGAACTCTTCGCGAGTTGGAAGAACTGGCACAAGTGCGCGCTCTGCAAGTGCACCATGGCCGATTTCGCGACGCTTAGGTGTACCAACGCGACCAGTTTCGCCAGTTGAATATGGTGGGAAGTTGTAGTTGTGCATGTAGCGCTTATGAGTCTCTGGGCTAAGTGTGTCTAGCTGCATCTCCATCTTAAGCATGTTCAAAGTTGTTACGCCAAGAATCTGGGTTTCACCGCGTTCGAAGATTGCAGAACCATGAACGCGAGGAATTACCTCAACCTCTGCGGTTAACGCACGGATATCGCGAAGTCCGCGGCCATCGATACGAACCTTGTCGCGAAGTACGCGTTGACGTACAAGCTTCTTAGTTAATGAACGTAGCGCTGCAGGAACTTCCTTTTCGCGACCTTCAAATGATGCAGAAACTTTTTCAACAACTGACTTGTTGATTTCATCAAGCTTTGTTTCGCGCTCTTGCTTGCCAGCGATTGTTAACGCATCAGCAAGTGACTTTTTCGCTTCTGCTTCAACAGCTGCAAACACATCATCCTGGTAATCAAGGAATACTGGGAACTCTGCAGTTGGCTTTGCGGCAACCTTTGCAAGCTCCAACTGTGCTTCGCAGAGAATCTTGATAAATGGCTTCGCAGCCTCTAAACCTTCAGCAACAACAGCTTCAGTCGGTGCAGATGCGCCGCCCTTTATAAGCTCGATTGTCTTTGCAGTTGCTTCTGCTTCAACCATCATCACAGCAACATCGCCATCAGCGATACGACCAGCAACGACCATGTCGAATACTGCGTTCTCTACCTCTGAGTGATTTGGGAATGCAACCCATTGTCCATCGATTAACGCAACGCGAACGCCGCCAACTGGGCCAGAGAATGGCAAACCAGCTAACTGTGTTGACATAGATGATGCGTTGATCGCAATTACGTCGTACATGTGATCAGGGTTTAACGCCATTACAGATACCACGATCTGTACTTCGTTACGAAGACCCTTTACGAATGATGGACGTAGCGGACGGTCAATTAAACGGCAGGTAAGAATTGCTTCTTCGGTTGGTCGACCTTCACGGCGGAAGAAAGAACCAGGAATCTTGCCGATCGAATACATACGCTCTTCGACATCCACTGTAAGTGGGAAGAAATCGAATTGATCTTTTGGTGACTTAGAAACTGTAGTTGCAGATAGCAACATAGTGTCATCATCTAAATAAACTACAGCGCAACCAGCTGCCTGTTTTGCAAGGCGGCCAGTTTCGAAACGAATCTCGCGCTTTCCGAATTTTCCGTTGTCGATTACGGCAACAGCGTGTTTTACGTCTTGACCTTCCATAGGTCGCTCCATTTCTCTAACACCTACGGGCGACTGAAAGAAATGAATCTACGATCGAAGTTCACGAAACAAATTTTCGTAAACCACTACCGGAGACCAAGACTTACGAGTCCCCGTAGGTTTAATTAATTAACGGCGAATGCCGAGTTTTTCAATAATTGCGCGGTAACGAGCGATATCTGTCTTTGCTAGGTACTGCAAAATACGACGACGCTGACCTACAAGAAGCAGTAGACCACGACGGTTGTGGTGATCATGCTTATTGCTCTTTAGGTGCTCTGTTAGATCTTCGATGCGCTTTGAAAGTAGCGCGACCTGAGCTTCTGGGCTACCGGTATCTGTTGGTGAGTTGCCGTACTGCGCAACGATTGACTTCTTTACTTCTGGTGTTAGCGCCATGGGGCACTCCTTTTTAATACGATCACGAGTGGCTGCGGTCTTGGACACGTAGCGCGATTTCCTCGCTTTGAGCTCTCGAATTCTAATTTAGGCGGTGGAATTAACCTAATTGGAGGCTGATCGGACCAATTCCCGCGCTTGATCGCAGTCGATTTTCATCTGCTCAAGTAGTGGATCTAGGCCATCAAATTTAATAGTGTCGCGAAGGCGCCAACCAAATACAAAACGGCACTTCTTCTCATATAAATCAAGGCCGGTCTGATCAAGTGCATATGCCTCAATTTGTCTCGAACGAATTCCTTCGAAGGTCGGATTGGTGCCAATTGAAATCGCCGCTGGCCATCTCTGATTTTCAACTTCTAGCCAACCTGCATAAATTCCATCTGCAGGGATAGTCCAGTTTCCGCTTAAACCTAAATTCGCAGTTGGGTAGCCGATTTCTCGACCACGTTTTTCTCCGTGTACAACTGTGCCTTCTAAAGTAAAACGGTGCCCAAGGAGTTCATTAGCAAATTGAATATCGCCATCAAAAATAAGATTGCGAATACGAGTAGATGAAATAACTCCCATACTCTCTCGCAGATTATGAACTTCAACTTGGAAGCCGTAATTACGTAAATCCTCAGCCTTTCCAGCTGCGCCTTTTCCGTAAGTAAAATTGGCGCCAACCATTACCGCTTTGGCATCTAGTTCGTTGATTAAAACTTTATTAACAAAATCGTCCGGCGACATCGCGGCAAAATCTTTATCGAAATCGATTACCACTACTGCATCTGCCCCAAACTTAATTAATAAATTAACGCGAGCTTCTAATGAGGTTAAATGGGTCGGCGCCTTATCTGGCGCAAAGAGCGTTGTTGGGTGCGGTTCGAAAGTCATCGCCACAACTGGATTGCCGAATTTCTCTGCATCCTTAAGTAATTGCTGGTGGCCAACATGAACTCCATCAAAGTTACCGATTACCACGGTGGAACCTTTTATTGGTTCTGGCTTCCAGGATAAACGCATCTGATTACTTTACTAAGACCATAAATGGTTTTGCACGTCCGTCGACGTCTTCAAGTAACGCTGCAAGCGTGCCATCAGGGGCAATCGCCGCAATAATTCCCGGTTTTCCCGTTGCTTCAATGGTGCGGCCAAATTTCATTTCGGCTGCTTCATGGAAATCTAAAGTTCGCGGAGTAAAGATCTTTGAAGCCACTTCTGCAACGCTCATTAATTGCCCTGCCATTGATAAATCGAAGATCCCAACTTGAGTGCGACGAAGTGCGGTTAAATGCCCACCGCAATCGCGAGCAATCGCGCGGATATAGGTACCAGCGCTACATTTAACAGAGATATCAACTTCATCGCCACGGATTTCATTGATTTTAATTTCATAAACTTGCACCTCGCGAGCAGGGATATCCACCTCTACCCCTTCGCGAACTAAATCATATGCGCGCTTTCCATCGATTCGAATTGCAGAAACCGATGATGGTTTCTGCATAATTCTGCCTACCTGTTTTGCAAATGCAGCGCTAATATCAGTTGGAATTTCAGTGGTCGCAATTACTTCACCCTCTTTGTCATCGGTTGAAGTTAGTTGACCAAGTTTTACTGTTGCGTCATAAGCCTTAACGCCTGCCGTAATGTATTGAAGTAAACGAGTTCCGTCGCCAACTCCTAAAACCAAAACCCCAGTAGCCATCGGATCTAAAGTTCCGGCATGGCCAATTTTTCGAGTATTTAACTCTTTACGAGCTTTTGCAACGACATCGTGGCTAGTCATGCCACCTTCTTTATCGACTGCTAAAAAGCCGTGAGTCATTAATTAAAACTATTTCTTGTAAGGATCATCCACGACTGGCTTTGCACCTTTTGCAAGCTTTGCAACTTCATCATCGTGCTTCTTAATTTCAGAGAGCAGTGATTCCATCTGTTGCGCAGCTTCTGGCAAAGAATCGCTGAAGAATTCTAAAGTTGGAGTAATGCGAGTCTTTAAATCATGACCAACTGCGCTACGAAGTAATCCTTTGGCAGATTCCAAAGCGGCTTTAGTCATCATCTGTTGATCGTGATCGCCGAATACGGTGTAGAAAACAGAAGCGTTCTGAAGGTCGCCAGTTACGCGCACATCGGTAATGGTGACAAAACCAAGACGCGGATCTTTGACCTTTGTCTCAAGAGTTTGTGCCACCACAACTTTGATGCGGTCTGCGACCTTTTCAGAACGTACTGACATTATGCGCGCTTCTTTTCCTGCATATCGAAGACTTGAACAATGTCTCCAACTGAAAGTTCTTTATAACCAACGCCGATACCGCACTCGTATCCCTCGCGAACTTCAGTTGCATCTTCCTTGAAACGCTTTAGCGAATCAACAGTTAGATTATCTGCAACCACAGTTCCGCCGCGGATTACGCGAGCCTTTGCATTTCGACGGATGATTCCATCTTGTACAAGTGAACCTGCGATGAGGCCAGCCTTTGAAGACTTAAAGATTTCGCGAACTTCCGCGTTACCAAGTACAACCTCTTCGTACTCTGGCTTGAGCATGCCCTTGAGTGAAAGTTCGATATCTTCAATTGCCTTGTAGATAACTGAGTAGAAGCGAACTTCGACGCCTTCCTGGTCAGCATAAATTGCGGTCTGTTGTTCTGGCTTAACATTAAAGCCGATAACAACTGCAGTCGATGCAGATGCAAGAGTGATATCTGACTTGGTAATTGCACCAACGCCACGGTGAATAACGCGAAGATCAACTTCAGCTCCGACATCAAGCTGCATAAGTGCATCTTCGAGCGCTTCGACCGAACCAGATACGTCGCCCTTGATAATAAGGTTGAGTGTAGAAATCTTGGATTGCTCCATGAAATCTTCGAGTGAAACCTTCTTGCGAGCCTTTGCAAGTTGCGCATTACGTTCTGCTGCTTGGCGCTTCTCTGCAATTTGGCGCGCAGTGCGATCTTCCTCTGCAACTAAGAAGGTATCTCCCGCATCAGGAACCGATGTGAAACCGAGAACCTGTACCGGACGTGATGGACCCGCTTCTGAAACATTTGCACCGAATTCATCGAGCATCGCACGAACGCGACCAAATGAACCACCAGCAACAATTGCATCGCCGACCTTAAGAGTTCCGCGTTGAACCAGAACTGTCGCAACTGGACCGCGACCACGATCAAGGTGAGCTTCGATTGCAACACCGCGCGCATCATCATCTGCAACAGCGCGCAGATCAATTGCCGCATCTGCAGTAAGCAGAATTGCATCGATAAGTTCTTTAATACCCTTGCCACCCTTAGCTGAAACATCAACGAAAATTGTGTCTCCGCCGTACTCTTCAGCAATCAAGTTGTACTCAGTTAATTGCTGACGAACCTTTGCAGGGTTAGCATCTTCCTTATCAACCTTGTTAACTGCAACCACGATAGGAACATCAGCAGCTTGAGCGTGATTAAGCGCTTCAATTGTTTGTGGCATAACGCCGTCATCAGCTGCAACAACAAGTACTGCGATATCGGTGACCTTGGCACCGCGAGCGCGCATTGCGGTAAACGCTTCGTGACCAGGTGTATCGATAAAGGTAATTGCGCGATTAACGCCATCATGATCATGGTGAATCTGATAAGCACCAATGTGCTGTGTGATTCCGCCAGCTTCAGTTTTAATAACTTCAGTCTGTCTAATCGCATCAAGTAAGCGAGTCTTACCGTGATCGACGTGGCCCATAACAGTTACAACTGGTGGACGCGCTTCTAATAAAGCCGAATCAACATCTTCTAGTTCGCCCGCTAAGTCGATATCGAATGATTCAAGGATTTCGCGGTCTTCATCTTCTGGCGAAACAATTTGGATGTTATAGCCAAGTTCAGCGCCCAAAATTGCGAAAGTATCTTCATCAACTGATTGAGTTGCGGTAACCATTTCACCTAACATGAATAACGCTTGTACTAATTGCGCGGCATCGCAATTTATGCGCTCAGCAAAATCAGATAGCGATGAACCACGACGCATACGAATTGGTGTGGTGCCATCGCCGCGAGGAATCTTTACGCCGCCAAGTGAAGGCGCTTGCATGTTTTCGAAATCATCACGCAAAGCTTTCTTACTCTTCTTAGCGCTACTCTTCTTTGATCCGCCCTTACCAAATGCGCCTGCAGTATTACCGCGACCACCAGGACCTGGACGTGCGCCACCTGGACGATTAAATCCTCCCGGTGCACCGCCACCGGTATTTCCACCTGGACGATATGGAGATGGAGCTCCACCTGGACCACCTTGACCTGGACGTGGTGCGCCACCTTGTCCACCAGGACGTGGTGCAAAACCTGGACGTTGCCCGCCACCTGGACGCGCAGCAAAACCTGGACGTTGTCCGCCAGGTCCACCTGGACGACCTCCAGGACGAGGTTGTTCGCCAGGACGAATTGGACGTTGCTGTGGTGGACGTGGCATCGCACCACCTGCGCTACCAAATGGATTATTACCTGCAGGGCGCGGTGGACGCGGCATTGCAGTGCCAAATGGATTATTTCCACCAGGTCGTGGCACTGGTGGTTTTGGAATATTAGTTGGTGCAACCGATGTTGGCTTTGGAGTTGCCGGCTTTGGTTCGACCGCCTTTAACGCTTCTAAGTCGACGCCAAGTTCTGCAGCTAACTCTGCTGCAAGTTTTGCATCTGGTTCAGGCTTCTTTGGCGCAGCTTTCTTTGCGGCAGCCTTCTTAACTGGCTTCGCTTCAGCTTCTACCTTTGCATTTGGGAATGCTTCAATTAAACGACGCGCAACTGGCGGTTCGATTGTTGAAGAGGCGCTCGTTACGAATTCGCCCATCTCTTTTAACTTAGCAAGGACAACCTTGCTCTCCATACCGAGTTGTTTTGCTAACTCGTGTACACGGACTTTTGCCACATTTCTCCTTCGTGGCCTCCGTGTAACTTTTACACGCTAAGGCCTATTTGTTCTTTCTCATGATCGAGCGGTGCTCATTAGCGTGTCATTTTCTTTTCATCCATTTCGGTCTGCTCACTGACGTGAGGTGGGAAGTCTATCAGGCGTTATTGGGCTGGGCTATCGCTATGAATGTCGATACGCCAGCCAGTCAATCGCGCTGCCAGACGCGCATTTTGGCCATCTTTACCGATTGCAAGTGACAATTGATAATCCGGAACCACGACCTTTGCGCTACGAGTTGCTTCATCGACAACTTCAACGCTTCCGACCTTCGCTGGGGCCAAAGCGTTGGCAACATAAACGGCTGGATCATCTGAGTAATCAACGATGTCGATCTTTTCGCCGTGTAGTTCATCCATTACAGCGCGTGCGCGTGCACCCATTGGCCCAATTAACGCACCCTTTGCAGAGACACCAGAACGGTGGGCGCGAACTGAAATCTTGGTGCGATGCCCTGCTTCGCGAGCGATTCCCATAATTTCTACGATGCGATCTTTGATCTCTGGAACTTCGAGTGCAAATAGTTGCTTCACCAAGGCTGGGTGCGAACGAGAGAGTGTGATTTCTGGCCCACGTGTTCCTTGTTTTACATCAATTACAAAACATTTGATGCGATCACCGTGTGCGAAGACTTCACCTGGAACTTGCTCTTGTGGTGGAACTTTTCCTTCGGTGCGACCTAGGTTTACATAAATCATCTTCGAATCGCGACCTTGTTCAACCATTCCTGAAATTACATCGCCTACGTTTAATGACATTTCTCCGACGATTGCGGCATCTTTTGTTTGGCGCATGTACTGCTTGATTGCTTGGCGCGCAGTTGAAGTTGCCACGCGTGTGAACTCTTCATTGCGATCTTGTACTTCACCGATGCGATCTCCGGTCTCAGAAAACACCGGAACAAAAACTTGGATTTCGCCAGTTTCGCGATCTAACTGAACGCGCGCATGCTCAAGTGCATGGTCGGTGTGGTTGTAGGCAGTTAAAACTGCGCCTTCAATTGCAAAGATAATTGCATTTAGCGACATCTCTTTTTCAGTGGTTAACGCTTGGAGCGCTTGCATATCTACATGCATCTTCTAACGCTCCTTCTTCTCAGGGCGATTAAATTCAACTTCGATGGTCGCACGTTTTATATCTGCAAATGCAACGGTGCAGCAATCAAGAGTGACATCATCATCAGTTGATGATTTGATGCGACCTTTGCAGATTTCACCATCTAACTTAATGATCTTTACTAAACGATCAGCATTTTTACGCCAGTGACGAGGCGCGGTAAGCGGGCGGTCAACTCCAGGTGAAGTTACTTCGAGGGTATATGGCGCATCCCCCATAAAAGATGCACTATCCATCGCTTCGCCAACCAGACGACTAGCATCAGTTACTTGATCAAGATTTAACCCAGTTTCAGAATCGACAATTACAGTCACGAAACGATGTTTACCTGGGGTTTGTACCTGTACCTCTTCAAGAACGAGACCTGCTTTGGATACAAGCGGTTCTACTAGTTCGAAGATTTGATCTCTTAAAGCCATTTTTAATCCTTATTCTTTTGTTGTTAAGTTTTTTTCTTGCAGGCGTTAATTTACAAGGTCATACCCAACTTTGGCAATTAATAGCCCTGTCATAAGTAAGAAAACTTTACGTACCAATGGCGAACCGCCTTTGATTGCCATCTTTGAACCGAGTGTCGAACCGAGCACATTTGAAATCGCAAGCGCGATACCAATACCCCAAAGTATTGCTCCATATTTTGCAAAGATAATTATTGCCGCAAGGTTGGTTGCTACGTTGGTGAACTTAGCGATTGCCGATGCTGTTAAGAATCCATATCCAAGTGCACCAACCAATACCGCCATTAGAAATGTGCCAGTGCCTGGTCCAAAGATTCCATCATAAAAACCAATTGATAAGCCAGATAAAGCAGCTACCTTGTAATTTAATTTAACGCTCTCTTCGTGGCCAAGCTTTGGATTTAGCAATGTGTAAATAAAAATTACAACAAGTGCAACGAAAACAGCAACACGTAAGTTATCAGTTGGCACGCGCGAAGCAAGTTGCGCGCCTCCCATTGATCCAAAGAAGGCTGGAATTGCCATGTATGCCAACATCTTCTTATCAATGTTGATGGTTTTGCGATATCTATTGGCGGCATTTGCAGTGCCGAATATTGAAGCAAACTTATTGGTTCCTAAAACACTTACTACCGGTTTATCGCTTAAACCTAACATCAAAGAAGGAAGTTGAATTAGCCCTCCGCCGCCCGCGATTGCATCAAAGAAACCTGCAGTTGCCGCAGCGGCACAGAGGAAATAAATCACGAGAAGAGTTTGGCTACTTCTGAAACTACATCGCCGACTGCAACTTCACACTTCTCGCCAGTTGCACGGATACGAATCTCAACTTTTCCTTCAGCAAGTCCTTTACCGACAATCACAATTACCGGATTACCGATTAGCTCTGAATCTTTAAATTTAACGCCAGCAGATGGATCACGCCGATCATCAAGCATCACAGTTAAACCAACAGATTCCACTAATTCGCCTATTTCAAGAGCTTTATCAAAGACGGCATCTTCTTTACCTGTTGCAACGATATGCACCATCGCAGGTGCAATCTCTGCCGGCCAGTTAAGACCAATCTCATCAGCGGTCTGTTCGGCAATTGCCGCTACCGCTCGACTGACACCGATTCCGTAAGAACCCATGGTTACAATCTGAGATTTTCCATTCTGATCTAGAACAGTTAAATTCAAAGCTTCTGCATATTTACGTCCAAGTTGGAAGATATGGCCAATTTCAATTGCACGATCAATAACAACTTCGGTGTTGCACTCAGGGCAGCTATCCCCTGCACGAACTTCTGCAGCTTCGATGTAACCATCAACAATAAAGTCACGTCCATTAACTACATAACGTGCGTGGCAATCTTTCTTATTAGCTCCTGATACCCATGCAGTACCTGGTGCGACTCGAGGATCAGCAAGCAGAATAATTCCATTTGCTTTCGCATCTTGTGGACCAATGTATCCCTTAACTAAGTTCGGGAACTTCTTGAAATCTTCCTCTTCGAAGATTCGGATTTCATTAACGCCTGCAAGGTTTGCTTCAACTCGCTTTAAATCTACTTCGCGATCACCTGGAACTAGAATTGCATAAGGCTTTCCGTCGACCATCAACATGATGTTCTTTAAAGTATCGCTACCTTTATACCCGCCACCGAATTTCTCATTTAGTAAATCAACCAATGAATCAATAGTTGGTGTGTTTGGAGTATCTAATACTTCAAGCGCTGGGAAGTTGCCATCACCTGGCGCCACAATTGTCTTCATCGCTTCTACGTTTGCCGCATATCCACACTTTGGACAGAGCACATAAGTATCTTCGCCGGTCGAACATGGCGCTAAGAATTCTTCAGATTTTGATCCGCCCATTGCACCAGCGGTTGCGCTAACAATGTTGTATTTAAGTCCAAGGCGATTAAAAGTCTTTTCATAAGCATCACGGTGCTTCTGGTATGAAACTTCAAGTCCGGCATCATCGACATCAAATGAATATGAATCCTTCATTACGAATTCACGGCCGCGAATGATTCCAGAACGTGGACGCGCTTCGTCGCGATACTTGGTCTGAATTTGATAAATCGAAAGTGGCAGATCTTTATAAGATGAATACTCGCCCTTAACCATAAGAGTAAACATCTCTTCGTGGGTTGGACCTAATAAATAATCTGCGCCTTTACGATCTTGCAGGCGAAACAAACTTGGGCCATATTCGGTCCAACGATTTGTTGCTTCATAGGCATCTTTAGGTAATAGCGCTGGGAAATGAACTTCTTGAAACCCGGCCTCATCCATTTCCTCGCGAATCACGCGCTCGACATTTCGAAGCGCAATTACACCAAGTGGCAACCAAGAGAAAATTCCGGCAGCGATTGGACGAATGTAACCAGCACGAACCAATAATTTATGTGAGGTGACTGTTGCATCTGCTGGATCATCGCGAAGGGTACGAAGAAATAACTTCGACATTTTCAGCATTTACTTAACCTCAACTGTCGGTTCGCCAGATGAAATTCCGGCAGCTTCCATTTCTTCGCCAAGGCGCATCGCTTCTTCAATAAGAGTTTCAACGATCTGTGATTCCGGAACTGTTTTGATAACTTCGCCCTTAACAAAAATCTGACCTTTACCGTTTCCTGAAGCCACACCAAGATCGGCTTCACGAGCTTCACCAGGTCCATTAACTACGCAGCCCATAACTGCAACTCGTAGTGGAACGGTCATTCCTTGCAAACCTGCCTGAACTTTTTCAGCCAAGGTATAAACATCAACTTGTGCGCGGCCACATGAAGGGCAAGAGACGATCTCTAATTTACGTTGACGAAGTCCAAGAGATTCTAAGATCGAAATTCCAACCTTCACCTCTTCTACTGGAGGTGCGGACATCGATACGCGGATGGTGTCGCCGATACCTTCTGCGAGCAAAATTCCAAATGCAGTTGCAGATTTAATTGTTGCCTGGAATGCAGGGCCGGCTTCGGTCACGCCTAAGTGAAGCGGGTAATCGCACTTCTCTGCCAATAAACGATAAGCCTTCACCATCGTGATTGGATCATGGTGCTTTACTGAAATTTTAAAGTTTGAGAAACCATGCTCTTCAAATAGCGAAGCTTCCCATAGCGCAGATTCTGCAAGCGCTTCGGGTGTTGCTTTACCGTATTTAGCTAGTAGACGAGGATCTAGCGAGCCAGCATTAACGCCAATTCGAATTGGGGTGTTTGATGCAAGTGCAGCCTTCGCAACTTCCTTAACTTTGTCATCGAATTGCTTGATATTTCCTGGATTGACACGAACAGCAGCGCAACCTGCATCAATAGCAGCAAAGATGTACTTTGGTTGGAAGTGAATATCTGCAATAACTGGAATCTGGGATTTCTTTGCAATCGCAGCAAGGGCATCAGCATCATCTTGTGATGGGACTGCAACTCGCACGATTTCGCAACCAGATGCAGTTAGTTCGGCGATTTGCTGAAGTGTTGAATTTACATCTGCAGTAAGAGTGGTGCACATCGATTGAACTGAGACCGGGAAATTAGAACCGACGCCAACTTTGCCGACCTGGAGCTGCTTGGTCTTACGGCGTGGCGCTAGAGTCTTTAACTCAGGAATTCCCAGATCAACCATGGGCGTTATTCTGCCCTATTTCTAGGTGACCCTTACAAATTGAGATTAACTGGATTGACGATGTCGGCTATGAGTAGGAGCACTGTTAGCCCTACTAGAAGTGTGAATACCGCAACGGTGATTGGTGTTAAGCGATTTATATCAATCGGAGCTGGTTTCTCACGACCGCGAAGTCGCGCATAGCGATATCTAAATGCATCCGCGATTGCCACCGCCATATGGCCACCATCTAATGGCAGAAGCGGAAGAAGATTGAAGATTCCGACGAATATATTTAAAGATGCAACCATCATCAAAAAGATAGTGATCTGATTGGTGGTATCCAACTTTGCGCTACTGGTGATTTCGCCAGATGCACGAGCTACGCCAACAATTCCGACTGGACCATTTGGATCACGCGGCGCGCTACCAAAAGTTTCCTTAACTAATTCTGGAACCATTGCTGGAAGACGCCATAGAGATTTAACGCTCTCTTTAATCATGTACCAAGTAACAGAGCCAGAATCTTTAATCGCGGTGAAAATTGGTTGGCGATATGTAGCTTCTTTCGCAACAAAGCCTACGAAGGAATATGTATAACCTTGAATTGTGCGATCTGTTGGAACTACCTTTAAATCAATAGTCTCTGAACCGCGCTTTACGGTGAAAGTAAATTCTTGACCAGATTTCTTCTGGATAACTTGTAAATCTTTAGCAAAATTATTTGAAGTGGTTACTTTGCCATTGATAGCAATTACTTGATCCCCTGCTTTTAAACCTGCTTTTACTGCTGGCGAAATTGGATCAGTTGCTGCACATGAAGTTGTGGAAGATACACATGGTACGACTTGCGCGATGGTGGTCGACATTGATTGCGCACCAATACCGGCAAGCATCACCAGAATCATTATGAAGCCGAGTACAAAGTGGTTAAAAGATCCGGCGCCAAGTACAAGTAATTTGCGCGGAGTTGATGCAATTACAAATGCACGGCCTTCTTCGCCGTCAGGCATCTGATCGTTTGTGGTCATTCCCTCAATTCGGCAGTAACCGCCGGCAGGGATTGCTTTAATGCCAAATTCAGTTTCGCCGCGCTGGGTCGACCAGATGCGCTTACCGAAACCTAAGAAAAATTCGGTGACTTTCATACCGAATTTCTTTGCGAAAATGTAATGGCCAAACTCATGAACCATTACCGAAAATAGAAGCGCCGCAACAAAGAGCAGAACACCGACGAGTGCCAAAAGAAGATCCCCTTTCAAAGTGACTGACATCTTTGCTGTTGCCTACGACAACTCTGGCAATACTCTCACGCCACCGCTAAACTAGAAAAATGAACGTGCCGCAGCAACGAAAACTTCTAACCGAACTCCCAGGTCCTAAATCTCAGGAAATTATCAAGCGCCGTAGCGATGCGGTCTCTGCATCCCTCGGAATGGCCCTTCCTGCAGTGATTACTCATGCATCGGGTGGAATCTTGCTAGATGTCGATGGTAATCAAATCATCGATATGGGTTCAGGTATCGCGGTTGTTAACGTTGGAAATAGCGCACCAAAAGTTGTCGAACGTGTTCAAAAGCAGGTTGCTGATTTCACTCATACCTGTTTCATGATCGCACCATACGAAGGCTACATCGAAGTCTGCGAAAAGCTAAACGAGCTAACTCCAGGAAAATTTAAGAAGAAGTCTGCGCTATTTAACTCTGGCGCTGAAGCTTTAGAGAACGCAGTAAAGATTGCACGCCATTACACCAAGCGCCAAGCGGTTGTGGTTTTCGAACACGGTTATCACGGCCGCACCAATCTAACTATGGCGATGACCGCAAAGAACATGCCATACAAAGAGGGCTTCGGTCCATTTACTCCAGAGATTTATCGAATGCCGATGGCTTATCCATATCGCCACGAAGGCAATATCGAACATGCGCTCGATGAAGTTCTACATAAAATTGAAAAAGAAATCGGCGGCAAGAACTTAGCTGCGATCTGTATCGAACCTATTCAAGGCGAAGGTGGATTTATCGTTCCACCAAAAGGTTTCCTACCTGGCCTAGCAAAATATGCAAAAGAAGTTGGCGCTGTATTTATTGCTGATGAAGTTCAGACAGGTTTCGCTCGCACCGGCCAGATGTTTGCCTGCGAGGATGAAGGCGTTGAACCAGACTTAATTACAACGGCTAAAGGAATCGCAGGCGGTCTGCCACTTGCTGCAGTTACCGGCCGCGCTGAAATTATGGATGAGATCCACCCATCTGGTCTTGGTGGAACATATGGCGGCAATCCAATTGCTTGCGCTGCAGCTTTAGGAGCAATTGAAACTATTCAATCAGAGAAACTCGTTGATCGAGCAAATCAGATTGGCAAAGTTATGGTCGATGCACTTACCGAGATGCAGAAGAAGTACCCAGTTATCGGCGAAATTCGTGGTCGCGGTGCAATGATCGCAATCGAATTAGTTCAGCCAGGTAGCAAAGAACCTAATGGCGAAATCATGGGCAAAGTTGTTAAGTATGCGCAGAGCAAAGGCGTTTTGTTCTTAACCGCTGGTACTTACGGAAACGTACTTCGCTTCTTGCCACCATTGGTCATAAGCGATGAATTGGTTAAGGATGCAATGAGCGTTCTTGACGAAGCATTTTCCCACAATTAAAAATATCTCGATAACATTGCATAAATCAATAAAATAATACTAATTGCTGCAGCAGTTATAGCTCGTGCTTTCCAGTAATTTCGAACCCACCAAGGGTCTATTTCGCTTACAACTTTAGCTTTATCAGATTTGCAATTTGGACATTGTGAGAATTGATCAAATTCGTATTTAGTTTTGCAATTCACACAAAGTAATTCCATTTACTTATCTATCTAATAGATTCCTTGTAGGACTGTATGTCCCACCCTTTTTGCGTAGCGCGATTGCGCTAAGAGCTTCAAGCACAACGCGATTCGCAAGAATTGCAGTGATATCTGCGCTATCAAATGGCGGCGCAACTTCAACGATATCAATTCCAACAATCGGCAGCTCTAAACAGATTCTGCGAACTGCTTCTAGCAATTCACGCGAAGTCATTCCGCCAGGTTCTGGAGTTCCAGTTCCTGGCGCCATACCTGGGTCAACCACATCGATATCTACAGATAAGAAGACTCCGTCGCAACCATCAGTCAGCGTTGCAAAAGATTCATCCAAAACAGTTTTCAATCCTCGGTGATGAATTTCAGTCATCTCATATGAGCGCATGCCTTGATCGCGCATCCAATTAAGAGTTGCATCATCTGGCCAATATCCACGTAAACCTAATTGCAAGAAACGATCACCACGAACATGGCCGTTTTCAATTAAGCGACGCATCGGTGTTCCGTGCCCTACTAAAGCTCCCCACTGATCCGCACCGGTATCAGCGTGTGCATCAAAGTGAATCATCGAAACTTTGCCCTTGCCGCGATGGTTTGCAATACCTGCCACATCGGCAGATGCGATTGAATGATCTCCACCTAAGACAAGTGCAATTGCACCGGCGCGTGAGATTTTCTCAGTAGCTTCAGCAAGAAGAGCTAAAGACCCAACTAAATCTCCGCCATTCATAATTAAATCGCCGGCATCAACGACTTTAATATCTTTAAGACCATCAACGCGAAGCGCCAAATGTGGACGCTCTCCATCATGAGGTAAGTAATCCCCCATGCGAATTGCTTGAGGACCAAACTTGGCACCACTTCGGTGTGATGTTCCGGAATCAATTGGCGCGCCAACGATTACGACATCTGCATCTTTATATGTTTCTGGCTTATCTAAATCACATCGTTCGATTCCGAGGAATGTGAAATCTGGGCCATACATATTGCCGTGGTTGGTCATGCGCTCTTCTTCTTTCGGCTAACTAATTGGCCAGCAATCACGATAGCAAGCGCAATAAAGAACATCATCGAACCAATGACATTAGCTTGAGGCGGGATACCACGTGCGCTTGAGACATATACAAACTTAGGGAATGTCATCATGGTTCCAGAGTTGAAGTTTGTAATAATGAAATCATCGAAAGATAAACTGAAAGCAAGTAGCGCTGCGGCTGCAATACCTGGCATTACCAGTGGCAGAGTTACGCGGCGGAAAGTTTCGAATTCATTGGCATATAGATCCATCGCAGCTTGTTCGAGGCGTGGATCTAATGATGCGATACGAGCTTTTACGGTAACCACAACGAATGAAATACAGAACATGGTGTGGGCTACAACTGTTGTAAAGAATCCTGGATTGATTTGGAAAGTTAAAAACATTCCAAGAAGTGATGCACCCATAACAACTTCAGGAGTAGCCATAGGTAGGAAAATTAAAAGGTTGGTGGTTTGGCGACCTTTAAATGAATGGCGACCAAGTGCGAAAGCTATTAATGTGCCAAGAAGAGTTGCAAAAATCGTTGCGAGTAGACCAACTTGGATTGAATTACCAAGCGCGGTACATACATCAGGAGCGCCGCAAGGATTCTGCCAATTGGCGGTAGTAAAGCCGCGCCAAGTTAAATTTGATTTGCCCGCATCATTAAATGAGAAGGCAAAAGTGTAAGCAATCGGGATAAAGAGGTAGGTAAATCCAACAAAGGCATAAACACGGATGAGGTTATTGCCGAACCAGCGCCAGAGCTTCTTCATACAAGTTCATCCGTTCCAGCGCGGCGGATATAAACCGAAACCATAATCAAAATCGCAAACATCAACATAAAGGAAAGCGCTGCAGCAGTTGGATAATCAACAACGCGGAAGAACTTTGAGTCGATGACATTTCCGAGCATCTTGGTCTGTGGGTTACCCAAAATTGCTGCATTTACATAATCACCAGCTGCTGGAATGAAGGTAAGTAGCGTTCCCGCTACAACTCCTGGCAATGAAAGCGGAAAGGTAACTTTGCGGAAAGTTGTAAATGCATTTGCATATAAATCTCCCGCCGCTTCAAGAGTGCGTGGATCAATGCGCTCAAGAGATGAATAGAGCGGCAGAGTCATAAAAGGTAAGAAGTTGTAGGTCATACCTGCAACTACTGCAAAAGCAGAAGCCGTCAACGTTGTCGTTGGCGAAATAATATGAAGAGTACGTAGCGTCTGAACTACGGGTCCTTCTTCGCCGAGAATCTGCTTCCAAGCAATGGTACGGAGCAAGAACGATGTAAAGAATGGTGCGACGACCAAAACTAAAAGTACATTCTTATATTTACCTGATTTAAAGGCGATCGCATATGCAAGTGGATATGCAATTGCAAGGGCCAAAATTGTGGTTAGGAATGCATATAGAAATGAACGGCCAAACTGTTCTTTATTCTCGGTAAATGCAGTGATGTAATTAGAGAACGCGAAGGTCTGAACATATTCACCAGTATCGCCACCTTTTGCAGGTGTCTGCGTTGAGGTTGATGCCAAGTTAGCAATCGGCAGAATGAAGAAAGTGAATAAAAAGATTAAACCTGGTGCAAGTAAGAGATAAGGAAGGCGGCCCTTCTTAAGACCACTTAATTTTCCGTGAGTCGCAGCTGCGTGAAGGAATGCCATTACTCTTCTGGGATTGCTTCTGATCCAGCGTCAGCATCTTGAGCGCCATCAATTCCAAAAGTGAACTTAGGCATCCATTGCAAACGGACCATATCCCCTAATTCAAGCATCGGGGTTGTTCCGTCATTTTGTTCAAAAACCATGAGTTCTTGGCCCCAAGGCATTTCAACTTGATACTGTGTTGAAACTCCGACGAATGAAACGTCAACAACTTTTCCACCACGAAGTACGTTGCCATCGGCATGTTCGTTTTCTAGATCAATATCAATTTTCTCTGGGCGAATACCGAATAGCACATTTGTTGCAGTAGTAAATGTTCGTGATTTAGGAAGCGCAATCTTTTGGCCATACACTTCGACGATATTGTTATCGCCATCAGTGCCAGTAATCTGACCACGAATTAAGTTTGATTGTCCCAAAAAGTTAGCTACGAATGCCGTTTTTGGAGATTCATATAGATCTTCTGGAGTACCCATCTGTTCGATACGTCCTTCGTTCATAACTGCGATGGTGTCAGCCATGGTCATAGCTTCTTCCTGATCGTGAGTTACATGTACGAAAGTCAGTCCAACTTGAGTCTGAATCCACTTAAGTTCGATCTGCATCTGGCGACGTAGCTTTAGATCTAGTGCGCCAAGTGGTTCATCAAGTAGTAATAACGCAGGCTTATTAACAATTGCACGAGCAAGTGCGATGCGTTGCTGCTGTCCTCCAGATAAAGATGTTGGTTTGCGATCTGCTAAATGTGGCAGTTCAACCAGTTTCAAGACTCGATCTACTTCAGATTGCACATCCTTAATTCCACGTCGGCGCATTCCGAATGCGACGTTTTCGAAAATTGAAAGGTGTGGAAATAATGCGTAATTTTGGAAAACCGTATTGATCGGACGTTGGTAAGGACGTAAATCAGTGATGTCGTCGCTACCTAGAAAAATCTTTCCAGAAGTTGGCTCTTCCAAACCTGCAATCATGCGAAGTGTTGTTGTTTTTCCGCAACCTGATGGGCCAAGAAGTGCAAAGAAAGATCCAGCAGGAATTGTTAACGACAAATCGTTTACAGCAGTGAAATCACCATAACTCTTGGTGATATTAGATAATTTGAGATCGCCTCGTGCAGCCGCAATAGTCAATTACTAGTTACCAGTCGCCTTTTGGAATGCATCGGTGAACTCAGTCTCCTCAGTTGGAGTTAAGTTGCGGAATACATGTAGCTTCGCTTGAGTCTTCGCACTTGGGAAGATCAATTCGTTGTTAACAAGAGTTGGATCAACCTTCTCCATTGCAGCCTGTGCACCCTGTACCGGCGTAATGTAATTTACGTAAGCCGCTACCTTTGCCGCAACTTCTGGCTCGTAGTAGTAGTTAATTAACTGCTCTACCTTTGCCTTGTTCTTGCCGGTGCTTGGAATGATGAAGTTATCAGCAGAGATAGTTCCGCCTGATTCAGGGATTGCGAAATCAAACTTGCCATCATTTTCAGCAGCAAGCTGGAATGCATCGCCAGACCAACCGATTACAGCAACCGCGTCGCCTGAGATTAGATCTTCCTTGTAATCATTGCCCTTTACCTGACGGATAAATCCATCAGCGATCTTCTTCTGTAAGAAATCAAGTGCGTTGTAATACTGATCAGCTGTGAACTTAGAGATGTCCACTCCTTGCGCCATCATGATTACGCCAACGGTGTCGCGAAGTTCAGTAAGAACTTCGATCTTTCCCTTGTTAGCTGGTGCAAATAGTTCATCTAGTGTGTGAACACCCTTTGGAAGTTTCTCCTTGTTCCAAGTGAAACCACCCATGATGCCCTGCCAAGTTAGTGAGTAATCACGGTTCTGGTCGTAAGGAACATGTGCAAGTGAAGAGATGATGTTCTTTGCATTTGGAATATTTGTCTTATCTAATTTCTGCGCATAACCAAGACGGATGTAGCGAGCTGCCATCCAGTCTGTTGGACAGATTAGATCGTAACCGATGTCCTTCTTTAACTTTAACTGTCCTTGGACTTTGCCATAGAACTCATCGTTATCGTTGTAATCTTCTAAATACTTAACAGTGACTTTGCTCTGCTTAGTGAACTCTTCAAGAGTTGGATAAACCTTCTTATCGCTGTCGTAATCTAAGTAAAGAGTCCAGTTGCCCCAACGGACATCTGCATCTGATCCGCCACCACCACATGCTGATAGCAATGACCCGGCGCCTATAGCGCCTGCACCCGCCAGAACAGAACGTCGAGTAACACGAGATTTTGCAAGTGACTTAAGCTCTTTAAGCATTGAATCCTGGTCAGACATTGGAAGCCTTTCTTGTAACGAATATGCGGGAATAGTAACCCTCAAAACAACTTTTTTGGAGAGTTTAAGCGTTGAGATTTGTCATGACATGCTTGATTCGGGTGTAATCCTCGAAACCATAGCTACTCAAATCTTTGCCATAACCACTTCGCTTGTAGCCACCATGAGGCATTTCAGCCACGATTGGAATATGGCAATTGATCCAGACGCATCCGAAATCGAAGGCTTTTGAAAGGCGCATCGCCCGGCCATGATTTGAGGTCCAAACTGATGAAGCCAAGCCATAATCAACTCCGTTGGCCATGCGAATCGCATCTGCCTCATCTTTAAATTTCTGGATTGTTATAACTGGCCCAAAGATTTCCTCTTGGATATGGCGATCTGTTTGCTGTAAGTCTGCAATCACAGTTGGCTCAATAAAGAACCCATCGCGGGCAACCTGCTTGCCGCCAGCCACGATTCGGGCATGCGCTGGAACGTCATTTAAGAATCCAGTCACTCGTGCTAATTGATTAGCATTATTTACCGGCCCAAAAAGCACATCATCTTCAGTTGGTGCACCGGTCTTTAGCCCCTTGGCTTGAGCCGCAAGTAATCCAACGAATTCTTCGTATGCGCTCTCTTCGACAATTACTCGAGTTGCAGCGGTGCAATCTTGCCCAGCATTGAAGAAACCTGTTATTGCAATAGTTTCTGCAGCAGAAGCTAAATCTGCATCTGCAAAAACTACGACAGGCGCTTTGCCACCTAATTCTAAATGAACTCGCTTTAGTGATTTCGATGCTGCTTCTGCAACTTGCATACCGGCGCGAACTGATCCTGTTAAAGAAACCATCGCCGGTGTTTGGTGATCGATTAGCGCTTTGCCTGTTTCTCGTTCACCGGTGATCACATTGAAAACGCCTGCTGGCAAGAATTCACTCATGACTTCTGCCATAAATACTGTAGACATTGGTGTGGTCTCTGATGGCTTTAATACAACAGTATTTCCGGCTGCAATAGCTGGAGCCCATTTCCAAACTGCCATCATCATTGGATAATTCCAAGGCGTAACTTGCGCACATACACCAATTGGTTCGCGACGGATAAATGAAGTCATGCCACGCATATATTCGCCAGCAGACTTACCTTCTAGATTTCTTGCTGCCCCCGCAAAAAAACGAATCTGATCGATCATAGGTGGAATCTCTTCAGATTCAGTAAGTCCAAGTGGCTTACCCGTGTTTTTGGATTCGATTGAAATTAATTCTTGTGCCCGCGATTCGAATGCATCGGCAATTTTCAACAGCGCTTTTTGACGTTCTGATGGTGTGGTGTTTCTCCAATCTTCAAAAGCAGTTGCTGCCGCCTTCATTGCTGCATCCACATCAGCTGCATTTGACTTCGCAGCCTCTGCATAAGCCTGTCCGGTTGAAGGATCAATAATCTTTGTGGTTTCGCCAGATTTAGATTCGACTGACTTACCGTTAATAAAGTTCGCAACTTTTTCCATGCGAGACACTCTAATAATGAGTTAACCTAAAGTCCATGAGCCAGATAACAACCGTTAAGAGAGCGCCGCATAAAGCCAGAGAAGACGAGGAAAGTAAAGATAAAATCCTAAGGAGAGCGATAACGGCACATGTTGGTATACAGATTGATGGTCAACCATTTGTCTTGCCGGTACTGGTTGCACCCTTTAAAGATGGTTTGGTTCTTCATGGCTCAACAGCTTCGCGCCTGTTTAAAGCTCTAGCTTCTGGAGCTAAAGCTTGCGTGACAATTACATTAATTGATGGACTGGTTTTGGCACGCTCAACATTTCATTCATCCATGCACTATCAATCTTTGATGGCTTTTGGACAAGGAAAATTAATCGAAGGAGATGAAAAACGCGCTGCACTGCAAGCTCTATCAGATCATTTAATGCCTGGTCGTCGCGCCGAACTGCGGAAATCAACCGAAAAAGAGCTGAAAGCTACTTCTATAATTTTCTTTCCGCTTGATGAGTACAGCATCAAAGTTTCAAATTCCGCGCCAAAAGATGATTTAGAGGATCTTGATACCAAAGTTTGGGCGGGAGTATTGCCGATGCAAACTATTTATGGCCAACCAATCGAAGCTCCAGATTTAAAATTTGATCTTACTCCGCCTGAATATCTTAAGGATTGGCCACTTCGCTAGCAGCCAACTGGCCGCAGGCACCATCAATTTCACGGCCACGGGTATCGCGAACTGTGACCGGTACGCCGTAACTTTCCAGAACTCGAACGAATTCCTTCTGGTCTTGCGGGCGGGATGCGGTCCACTTTGATCCAGGTGTTGGGTTTAGTGGAATTAAATTTACGTGCGCATTACGGCTCTTTAAAAGTTTGCCTAATAAATCTGCACGCCAAGCTTGATCGTTAATATCTTTAATTAACGCATATTCGATTGAGTAACGGCGGCCAGTCTTCTTTGCATATGCATCAGCTGCCGCAAGAATTTCGCGAACTTTAAAACGAGTATTAATTGGAACCAAGGTATCGCGTAATTCATCATCCGGTGTGTGTAGCGAAACTGCAAGAGTTACCGGAATACCTTCTTCGGTGAACTTCTCAACGCCAGTTACAAGTCCAACAGTTGAAAGCGTTACTGAACGTGCAGAAATTCCAAGGCCATCTGGATTCGGTGAAGTGATATTGCGAATTGTTTGAACCACCGCTTTGTAATTAGCCAAAGGTTCGCCCATGCCCATAAAGACAATGTTTGAAAGACGAATTGGTTCGCCGCCCATTTCGCCAGAAGCGCAAAGACGAGCTGCTTGCACAATCTGTTCGGTAATTTCACCTGCAGTTAGATTTCGTTTCAAACCGCCCTGCCCTGTTGCGCAGAATGGACAAGCCATGCCGCAACCTGCTTGAGATGAGATACAAACTGTTGCGCGATCTGGATACTTCATCAGAACTGATTCGACCAAAGTGCCGTCATGTAAACGCCATAAATCTTTACGAGTCATTCCATTATCGGTCTGAAGAGTGCGAACTGGTTCCATTAACTTTGGCGTAAATGCATCAGCTAACTTCTGGCGCATATCTGCAGGAATATCGGTCCACTGTTCAGGATCTGATTGCAGATGTGTGTAGTAATGAACAGCTACCTGGTTGGCGCGAAATGCCGGAATTCCTAGCTCTTCACAGAGCTTCTTGCGATCTTCCTTGCTCATATCAGCAAGGTGTTTTGGCGCCTTCTTCTTCTGTTTCGGCTCGTCAAAAATTAAAGGTAGATCGCTCATGAGTAATACTTCACGAGTTCTAATACCAACCAGAGCGCTGGCGCTGATAAAACAATTGAATCTAGGCGATCCATTACCCCACCATGGCCAGGCAATAAATTACCCATATCTTTAATTGCAAAGTCGCGCTTAATTGCTGATTCGATTAAATCACCAGTGGTTGCAGTGAAAACAATTAGCAATCCAACTGCAGCACCGATCCATGGGTTTAAATTTAAAATTCCATCAAATGAGATGTAGCCAAGAACGGTTGTAAAAATTACAGAACCAGCTAGACCTTCCCAAGTTTTCTTTGGTGAATGCTTTGGCGCCATTGGATGCTTACCAATCAATACGCCGGTTACGTAGGCAAAGGTGTCATTACTTGCTACCAAAATTACGAAAACCATAATCTGCTCAAGTCCGTTGTATGGACGCGCAAGAAGAATTAAGAAACCCGCAAGGAACGGTAGATAGACAAGTGCAAATACCGAAGCACTCGCGCTCTTAATAAATCCTTGTGGACCTTTGCGAAGAAGCGCAATCAACATCAATGAAAGCGCGATTCCAAGACCAATCGCTAAGCCGCGGATTCCACCGAACCATGCGCCAGCTGATAAACCAACTGCAGAGACCATCAACGAACGCTTTGAAACATAAGTGTCTGTTGATGAAAATGCATGCGCCAACTCTTTGATGGCAAGAACTAAAGCAAGTGCTACCAGAGCTGCAAAACCTGTTGGAAAATATTTAAGGAGCGCCCAGACGCCTGCCATTAAAGATAAAGAGGTCGCAATTGAAGGCAATAATTTGCGCCCTGCGCGCTTATTTATTGCATCATTAATTGCGTGCAGATCAGACATTAAACCTCTAGAAGTTCAGCTTCTTTATGCTTAAGAAGCTCGTCGATCTTTGCTGTGTGATCGCCAGTAATCTTCTCAAGTTCCTTTTCAGCGCGAGCCAAATCATCCTTAGAGATCTCGCCATCTTTTTCCATCTTCTCTAACGCTTCTTTAACAGCGCGACGGATATTACGGATAGAAACCTTTGAATCTTCGCCCTTAGATTTCGCAAGTTTGATGTACTCCTTGCGACGCTCTTCGGTTAGCTGTGGGAAGTTAATACGAATCGAAACGCCATCATTGCTTGGATTTACGCCAAGATCTGATTCGCGAAGCGCCTTTTCGATAGATGACATTGCGCCTTTATCGAATGGGTTAATTAAAGCAACGCGTGCTTCAGGAATCTGAACAGATGCCAATTGATTTAGCGCAGTTGGTGCGCCATAGTAATCAACGATTACCTTGTTAAATAGTGATGGATGAGCGCGACCGGTGCGGATTGCAGCTAAATCATCCTTCGCTACATCTACAGCCTTGTTCATCTTATTTGTACCGTCGGTCATGACGGAATTAATGTCGCTCATTTTCGTCCTCTTCTAACTTAGTTAACTAAAGTTCCGATTTTCTCGCCCTTAACAGCGCGAGCAATATTTCCGTTATTCATTAAATCAAAGACCACGATTGGCAGTTTATTTTCACGGCAAAGACTAAATGCCGCTGCATCTGCAACTGCAAGTGATTTCGATAGAACTTCATCGTATGAAATCTCATCAAATTTAGTTGCGCTTGCATCTTTACGTGGATCTGCGTTGTAAACGCCATCAACGCCGCTCTTTGCAAGAAGAAGCGCATTTGCACCGATTTCAAGTGCGCGCTGTGCTGCAACGGTATCTGTTGTAAAGAACGGCATACCTGCGCCAGCTCCGAAAATTACGATGCGACCCTTTTCCAAGTGGCGGATAGCGCGACGTGGAATATATGGCTCTGCAACTTGGCCCATTGAGATTGCGGTTTGAACGCGAGTTTCAACGCCCTGCTTCTCAAGGAAATCTTGTAACGCTAAACAGTTCATAACTGTTCCAAGCATGCCCATGTAGTCAGCACGTGAACGTTCCATACCGCGTTGCTGTAGCTCTGCACCACGGAAGTAATTACCGCCACCGACCACAATTGCTACTTGGGTTCCGGATTTAACAACATCTGCAATCTGTTTTGCAATTCCACTTACGACATCAGGGTCAACACCGATGCCTTTTTCGCCGCCGAAAACTTCTCCAGAAAGTTTAAGGAGCACTCTTCCATAACCTGGCATGAGTGCTCCCTTCGACTTCTTTCTAAAACTTACTAAAACGTGAGCTTTAGTTTATTACTGACCGACGCGGAAACGTGAGAAGGCCTTAACCGCGGTTTGCGCCTCATCAAGAATCTGCTGAACAGTCTTCTTTGCATCCTTTGCGAATGCCTGCTCAAGAAGTGAAACTTCCTTTACGAAACCGGTAACGCGGCCTTCAACAATCTTTGAAAGCGCTGCTTCTGGCTTACCTTCTTCGCGAGCTGTCTCTTCTGCAATACGACGCTCGTTCTCGATTAGATCCGCAGGGACCTCTTCGCGATTTACGAACTGTGGTGCAAAAGCTGCGATGTGCTGTGCAACATCGCGACCAACTTCAAGTGCATCCTTTGTTAGCTGAATTAGAACGCCAACTTGTGGAGGCAAATCTGGGCTGGTCTTGTGAAGGTAGATACCAACTGGTGAACCTTCGTAAACAGTTACGCGACGAACTTCGATGCGCTCACCTAGTGTCGCATTTGCTTCGTCAACATGCTGCTGAACTGTGCGACCAGGTGCAATCTCTGAAGCAAGGAATGCAGCAAGATCTGCGCTCTTTACCTTTAGTAGGTGATCAACTAATTCATCACCTAGCGCCTGGAAACGTTCGCCCTTAGAAACGAAATCTGTTTCGCAATTTAGTTCAAGCATTACGCCAAGTGAGTCTGTTGATTTTGCAACAACTAAACCATTTGAAGTTGTACGTCCTTCGCGCTTTGTTACGCCCTTAAGGCCCTTAACGCGAATGATTTCAACTGCTTTGTCGTAATCACCATTTGCTTCATCAAGCGCCTTCTTGCAATCGAGCATTCCTGCTGCAGTTGCTTCACGTAAACGCTTTACATCTTCTGCTGTGTAACTCACTTTGACTCAGTAGCTCCTTCGAGAATGTCCTTCTCCCAATCAGCAAGTGGCTCTCCCGCTGCAACTTCTGCTGCTGCGCCATCTTTGTTCTCTTCTGTTGTCTGTGCTGCCTGTGCAGAACGTGCCTGTAGGCCAGCTGCAATAGCATCAGTGATAACGCGTGTTAGCAGACCGATTGAACGGATTGCATCGTCGTTACCTGGAATCTTGTAATCAACTTCGTCTGGATCGCAATTTGTATCCAAGATTGCAATAACTGGAATACCAAGCTTCTTAGCTTCCTGAACTGCAAGGTGTTCCTTCTTTGTATCTACAACCCAGATTGCTGCAGGCAGCTTGGTCATGTTGCGGATACCGTCAAGGTTCTTCTTTAGCTTCTCGCGCTCACGGCGAAGCATTAGAAGTTCCTTCTTTGTAAGAAGTTGATCGTTCGCTGCTTCAAGTGCTTCCAATTCCTTAAGGCGCTGGATTCGCTTGTAAACAGTTGGGAAGTTGGTAAGCATGCCGCCCAACCAACGCTCAGTTACGTAAGGCATGCCTACGCGCTGTGACTGCTGGATGATTGGTTCTTGTGCTTGCTTCTTTGTACCAACATAAAGAATGTGGCCACCCTTAGCAACTGTGTCCTTAACGAATTCATATGCTGAATCGATTAGACCTAGTGATTGCTGGATGTCGATGATGTAGATGCCATTGCGTTCTGTGAAAATAAAACGCTTCATCTTTGGATTCCAACGACGTGTCTGATGTCCGAAGTGAACACCGCTGTCGAGGAGTTCGCGCATTGTTACAACTGCCACTTGGGCAC
>JACCDX010599107.1_pt1 | contig 35655 bp, 37 predicted proteins | sample 7449681 | NCBI WGS metagenome assembly JACCDX01 (sample SAMN15323450, study PRJNA562643) | freshwater metagenome | isolation source: river surface water | place: USA:Blue River Watershed | collected 2017-08-18
CATTTGCAACGTTGAGCGGGCATAAGGAGAAGACGCATGGCACGCATGAAATTCATTTGTGACACCGAGCGTTGCATCGAGTGCAATGGTTGCGTCACTGCTTGCAAGAACGAACACGAAGTGCCCTGGGGTGTGAACCGCCGCCGGGTGGTCACCCTGAATGACGGGGTGCCTGGTGAGCGTTCGATTTCGGTCGCTTGCATGCACTGCTCCGATGCGCCTTGCATGGCGGTCTGCCCAGTCAACTGTTTCTACAAAACCGACGAAGGCGTGGTCTTGCACGACAAAGACGTCTGCATCGGTTGCGGTTACTGTTCCTATGCCTGTCCTTTTGGTGCGCCCCAGTTCCCTTCGCAGGGCACCTTCGGCGTGCGCGGCAAAATGGACAAGTGCACCTTCTGCGCCGGCGGTCCCGAGGCCAATGGCAGCCAGGCCGAGTTCGAGAAGTACGGTCGCAACCGTTTGGCCGAGGGCAAGTTGCCCGCCTGTGCCGAGATGTGCTCGACCAAGGCCTTGCTGGCCGGTGACGGCGATGTGGTGGCCGACATCTTCCGCAATCGGGTTCTCAAACGCAACAAAGGCGCCGAAGTCTGGGGTTGGGGCACCGCCTACGGCTCGACTTCGCAGGCCCGCGAAGGGAGCAAGTCATGAAATCAGTCCTGACTCTGACGCTGGCCGTCGCCGCTCTGGGCCTGAGCGCCTGCGGCGAGAAGGCCCGCACCGTGGGTGCCGATGCGGCTCCCTACACCGGTTCGCCCGGCAGCATGAGCACCTATGCCGCTCCGGGTTGGAAGGCCGGCGACAAGACCAGTTGGGAACAAAGCATGAAAGTGCGAGCCCAATATGGTCAAAACGATCACACCCGCTAAGGAGTTGATCATGCGCACATCCCTTTGGCGCCGAGGCTGGGTCACCCTGGTGCTTTTCACGGTCTGTGGCTTGGCAGCGGCGCAGTCAGCCCCTGCTGCCGGCGCACCTGCCGTGCAAAGCGCCAACATCCTGGACATCAAAGATGCCAGCAACGACCCCGGTTATGCCAACCAGGACAACGCTCAGCGTGGCCAGGTGCAGCCGGGTAACAATGCGCCCATGTGGCGCCAGGTGGGGCAGGGCGTGACGGGCTACTCCAGCTTGCCCAAATCGCAAGCGCCCGAGGCCGGCAATCTGATCCAGCCGTTTGTGCAGTATCCGGGCTCCACTTACACCAATGCCGGTGAGGCCTGGCGCCAGGTGCGCAACAACTTCATCATCCCTTACGGCGGGGCTTTCATGCTCATCGTGTTGGGTGCGATCGCCCTCTTCTATTGGGGCAAGGGCACCATGCGCTTGCACGGTCAGGAAACCGGACGGCAGATCGAGCGTTTTACGCCGTTTGAGCGCTCGGCCCACTGGGCCAATGCCATCGCTTTTGTCATTTTGGCGGTGTCGGGCATCTTCATGGCCTTTGGCAAGTACTTCATCTTGCCGGTGGTGGGCAGCACCATTTTTGGCTTTGTCACCTACTTGCTGAAAAACGCCCACAACTTTGCCGGCCCTCTGTTCGCGGTGTCCTTGCCGATCGTGTTCTTCACCTTCGTCAAGGACAACTTGCCCAAGCGGGAAGACTGGGGCTGGTTGCTGCGCTTTGGCGGCATGCTGGGCGGTCAGGAAGTCCCGTCGCATCGCTTCAATGCCGGCGAAAAAGTGCTGTTCTGGTTGGGCGTATTCCTGCTCGGCGGCATCGTGATCGCTTCTGGGTTGGTGCTCGACATGCTCATCCCCGGCCTGATCTACGAGCGCAGCACCATGCAAATCGCGCACATGATTCACGCTGTGGCCACAGTGATCATGATGGCCATGTTCATGGGCCACATCTACATGGGCACCCTGGGCATGCAGGGGGCCTACAAAGCCATGCGCACGGGGTATGTGGACGAAACCTGGGCCAAAGAACACCACGAACTGTGGGCCAACGACATCGCCAACGGCAAGATCCCTGCCCAGCGCAGTGGTGCCCTGCCCGAACCTACCACGCGGAGCATCTGACATGAAAGCGATCACCCTCTTTCTCGCCCTGGGTCTGGCCGGTTCGGCTTGGGCCAAATTGCCTGCGCCCAGCGATGAGGCCAAAGCCAAAGCCGCCGAGGCAGCGGCGAAAACCGCCCACAACGGCAAAGTCGATGCCTTCAAGCTGTGCAAGTCCATCGATCGCGTGGCCGCCCATGTGCAAAAGACCAACAAAGCCAAGATGGGCAAGCCGGTTGACACCCCGGCCTGCGTGGACCCCGGTCCGTTCGTGCCCAAGACCTGAAGTTTGCAGTCTTGCATTTGACATCAGCCCCGCGCCAGTTGGCCGGGGCTGATGCACAATGGGACGCATGAACCGTTCTTGTGCCCTGTTGCTCAATCTGGGCCATGCTCTCGATCACTTGTTCCTGCTGATTTTCGCCACGGCAGTGGCGTCGATTGCGCATGACTTTGGGCTGGCGCGTTGGGAAGACCTGATGCCCTACACCGCCGGCGCATTTGTGATGTTTGGCATCGGCTCGATCCCCGCAGGCCGCTTGGGCGACTTGTGGGGCCGGCGGCGCATGATGCTGGTGTTTTATGTCGGTATGGGTCTGTCTTCGCTGGCCGTGGCGCTGACCCAGACCCCTGTGCAAATGGCCGTGGCGCTGACGGTGCTGGGATTGTTCTCGGCCATTTATCACCCCGTGGGCATTCCCTTTTTGGTTCAGGGCAGCAAGACACCCGGCCTGACCATCGGCATCAATGGATTGGCCGGCAACATGGGCATCGCCTTGGCGGCCTTGTCCACCGGCTTTTGGGTGCAGTTTTTTGGCTGGCGCATGGCTTTCGTGGCACCTGCCCTGCTGTCGCTGCTTTGCGGCTGGCTTTTTTGGCGCTGCGCCCCGCAAGAGTCGGCGCCCCCGGCCCGCAAAGCCGTGACCCATGTGCATTTGCCCAAACACCTGGCACAACGCACTGTGGTGGTCATGATCGGCTCGGCGATCGCCAGCAGTTTGCTGTTCAACTTCACCACCAACGGCAATGCGCAGTTGCTGGCTGAGCGGCTCGACGGTCTGGTGCACGAGCCGGTGATGCTGGGTCTGTTGCTGGCTCTGGTCTATGCGATTGCCTCGTTTGCCCAGGTGGTGGTGGGCCGTTTGCTCGATCGTTACCCCCTCAAGCCCTTGTTGTTGGGGATTTTGGCGGGGCAGGCCGTGATCTTTTGGATCGCCGCCCAGACCACCGGTTGGGTCTGGTACGCCGCTGCCGTGGCCTACATGATCAGTGTGTTCGCTGCCATTCCCTTCAATGATCTGATGGTGGTGCGCTACATCGACGACTCGATGCGCAGCCGCGTCAGTGGATTTCGGATTGCCATCTCATTCGGCATCAGCTCGCTGGCGGTGTATATGCTGGGGCCGCTGGTCAAGGCGCAGGGCTTCACCACCCTGATGTTGGCCCTGTCGGTGATAGCCGCCTTGGGGGCTTTTGTGGTTGTCGGCTTGCCGGGCGAAGCCCAGATGCGTGCCGCCCGTCAGAACTGAAACACCATGGAACTCAATACCGCTGTTGTTCACACCCCGCCACGCGATGCGGCCACTGTGTTGCTGTTGCGTGACGACCCGACCCGCGGGTTGCAGGTTTTCATGTTGCGCCGCCACTCCGCCTCGGCTGTGCTGGGCGGTGCGTATGTGTTTCCGGGCGGCAAACTGGATCAGGCCGATGCCCTGGTGGACGATTCGCACCTGGATCAACCGGCGCAAACGCTGCATGCCCTGCTGGCCGAACCCCAACTGACGCCCCAACAGGCCAAAGGGTTATATGTGGCCGCATTGCGCGAGGCCTTTGAAGAGTGCGGCATCTTGTTGGCGGATCGGCCCCAGGGGGTGGCCGACGTGATGGCAGCCATGCAGGCCCGGATCAAGGCCGGCTTGCACCTGACCGATTTGGTGCCCGAGTTTGGGTTGCAATTGCAAACCCGCACCATGGTGCCGTTCACCCGATGGATCACCCCGAAGCGGCCTTCTGTCATGGATAAGCGCTTTGATGCCCGCTTTTTTTTGGCGGCCGTGCCATCGGGGCAGTCGGCTTTGCACGACAACATCGAAGCCACCGACAGCGAGTGGCTGTCGCCCCGGCAGGCCTTGCACGATTATTGGGATGGGCGAATCGAGTTGGCGCCACCCCAAATCATGAGTTTGGTGCACCTGACCCGTTATGCCCACGTGGCACAAGCCCTGCGCGATGCCGCCAGCCGCCCCCCGCCGACGATCGAACCCGAGCCCTTTGACGACGAGCATGGCCGAACCATTTGTTACCCGGGGCACCCCCGGCACACCTTGAAAGAGCCCGCAGTACCCGGGCCTGCGTGCTTGCGTTACGTCAAGGGGCGCTTTGAGCCTTTGGCGGGCTTTGAGGCGTTCTTTACCTGAGAGTTCGGTGCCGGCGCAACAACCTTGCAACGCGTCTGGAATAAACGAAGCAGGCCTCGACTCGGGTTAGGATTGAAAGGTTGCAATCAAAAAACAGGAGTCTCCCCATGATCAAGCGTCAATTTTTGCTTTCGGCCGTTGGCCTGGCTGCTGGTCTGACATTCACCGGTTTCGCACAAGCGCAGGCGTTTCCCTCCAAGCCGATTCGCCTGGTTTGCCCCTTCCCGCCGGCCGGGGCGGTCGACATCGCCTCGCGTGCCATTGCCGCAGAATTGACCCGAATCCTGGGTGTGCCGGTCAACGTCGATAACAAGCCCGGTGCCGGTGGCAACATCGGCGGTGCCGAGGTGGTGCGCTCGGCCCCCGATGGCTACACCCTGTTCATGACCACCAGCGGCATTCAGGCCATCAACCCGGCCTTGTATTCAAAGATGCCGTTTGACACCATCAAGGATCTGGCGCCGGTTTCGGCCCTGGTCTCGCTCAATAACGTGCTGGTGGTGCATCCCTCGGTCAAGGCCAACACCGTCGCCGAGTTCATTGCCTTGGGCAAACCGGGCCCCGTCACCGTGGCTTCCAGTGGCAACGGCACCAGTATCCACATGTCGGCAGAGATGTTCAAGCACCTGACCCAGTTCAACATGACCCACATTCCCTACAAGGGCAGCGCGCCGGCAGTGACCGACTTGCTGGGCGGTCAGGTACAGGCCATGTTTGACAACATTCCGTCAGCTTTGCCGCACATCAAGGCTGGTAAATTGCGCGCGCTGGCCACCACCGGGGCCAAGCGCGATGCCACCTTGCCCGATTTACCCACCATCGCTGAAGCAGGCGTCAAGGGCTATGAGTCGGGCGTCTGGTTTGGGCTGGCCGTGCCTGCTGCCACCCCCCCTGACATTGTGGCCAAACTCAATGCAGCCGCTGTGCAGGGCACCAAGTCGCCCGATTTCGTCAAGCGCATGACTGAATTGGGCTACAACATCATGGGCACCAGCGCCGCTGAGATGGCGTCCATGAACCTGGCCGAAATCAACCGTTGGGGTCCGATTGTCAAGGCCTCTGGCGCCAAGGTCGATTGACCTCCAGGTCGATTCCCGGCTTGACTCGGGTCGAACAAGTCGGGTTCTGGCGTCAAAGGGGAGGGGGTATGATCCCTCCCCATGACTGCCCCATTGCTTGAAGTCCAAGCCCTGGCCTGCGAGCGAGGGTCACTGACCCTGTTTCAAGGGGTCAGTTTCAGTCTGGATGCGGGGCAATGGCTGCATCTCGAAGGAAGCAACGGGGTCGGTAAAACCAGTTTGCTGCGCATTTTGTGTGGCTTGTCGCCTGCAGTTTCCGGGCGGGTGATGTGGCGCGGTCGCGATGCGGCCGACCCCGACTCTACTTTTCGCGCCGAGCGCCTGTACATGGGCCATCAGTTGGCCCTGAAAGAGGAGTTGAGCGCGCTCGAAAATCTGCGTTTTGCGGCTGCGGTAGCCGGTTTGCCCTGGAGCGATGAACAGGCCCTGAGTGCTTTGGCTGAGCAAGGTTTGCAGGGGCGCGAGCACCTGCCGCTGCGGGTGTTGTCGCAGGGTCAGCAACGCCGCTGCGCCTTGGCCCGGTTGCGACCCGGGCAACCCTTGTTGTGGTTGCTCGACGAACCTTTCGTCGCCCTGGATGTGCGTGCTGTCGAGCGTTTGCGCGAGCAACTCAGCCGCCATGTGGCCTTGGGCGGGGCTGTGCTCTACACCAGTCACCAAGCGGTGCGGCTCGACGGCGAGGGGCGGACTTTCCGTTTGGGCGCATGAACGCATTTGTGGCCTTGCTCCGGCGCGACCTCTTGCTGGCTTTGCGGCGCAAGACCGAGGTCTTGACCGGCCTGTTCTTTTTTGTCGTGGTGGCCAGTCTGTTTCCTTTGGCCATTGGCCCCGATTTCAAGTTGTTGCGCCAAATCGCCCCGGGCGTTTTGTGGGTCGGCGCTTTGTTGGCCAGCATGTTGGTGTTGTCGCGTTTGTTCGAGTCCGATCATCGCGACGGGACTTTGGAGCAAATGTGTTTGTCACCTGAGTCTTTGGGGATTTTGGTTTCGGCCAAAATCACTGCACATTGGCTGTTGTGTGGTCTGCCGTTGGTGTTTTTGTCCCCGGTGCTGGCCTTGCAATTTGATTTGGACACCGATGCCATGGCGGTGTTGGCGCTGAGTTTGCTGATCGGCACCCCGATCTTGTCCCTGATCGGCTCGATCGGTGCAGCGTTGACCTTGGGTGTGCGCGGGGGAGGGGTGTTGCTCTCGTTGTTGGTCTTGCCGCTCTTTGTGCCGGTTTTGGTGTTTGGGGCGGGTGCGGTCGAGGCGCAGGCTTCGGGGTTGGGGGCGCAGGCCCATGTGTCGATTTTGTTGGCGATGCTGGTACCCGCCGTGGTGTTTAGCCCTTGGGCTTGTGCGCAGGCCCTTAAAATTGCGCTGGAATGAGAGTTTGATGACGATACGCTGGTTTTATTACGCCGCTCCCCAAACCTTCTATGGATTGGCTGGCCGGCTCATCCCTTGGGTGACTGCGCTGGCCCTGATTTTGGCCGTGACAGGGCTGACCATCGGCTTGGTGCTGGCGCCGGCCGACGCCGTGCAAGGCGAGGGCTACCGCATCATTTATGTCCACGTGCCCACCTCTTGGATGTCGATGATCATTTATTTGGCCATGGCGTTTTGGAGCATTTTGGGCTTGGTGTTCAACACCCGTTTGTCCGGGCTGATGACCCGTGCCTTGGCCCCGACGGGCGCCATATGCGCATTTTTGTCGCTTTGGACCGGAGCATTGTGGGGCAAGCCCATGTGGGGCACTTGGTGGGTTTGGGACGCCCGACTGACGTCGGAGCTGATTTTGTTTTTCTTATACCTGGGTTACATGGCCTTGACTTCGGCCATCGATGACACGCGTCGATCGGATCGTGCAGGAGCCTTGATCGCCATCGTCGGCGCGGTCAATGTGCCCATCATCTACTTTTCGGTCAAGTGGTGGAACACGTTGCACCAGGGGGCTTCGGTGTCGGTCACGCAGTCACCCAGCATGGCGCAGATCATGTTGTGGGGCATGTTGATCATGGCGCTGGCCTACTGGATGATGGCCATTGCCCTGGTGTTGCACCGCGTGCGCAGTCTGATCCTGGTGCGCGAGCGGCACACCGATTGGGTGCAGCAATTGCCTGAAGTCAAGGGGGCACCATGAACATCTGGTGGGAGAGTTGGTCTGATTTCTGGGCCATGGGCAAGCATGGCGTTTATGTGTGGGGCAGCTATGGCGTGGCGCTTTTGCTGGTGCTGGCCGAGGTGGTCCAGGCCCGCCGTGCGCGCCAGCAGGCCCTGCTCGAAGTGCGCATGCAGCGCAAAGTGACCGAATCCGCCACCGGGGCCCCATCATCATGACCGCACGCCAAAAACGCATCGTTTTCATTGCCGTCGCCCTGCTCGCCCTGGGCTTGGCGACGGCGTTTGTCTTGAACGCCTTTCGCAGTAATTTGGTGTTTTTCTTCACCCCGACCCAGGTCGCTGGCGGTGAGGCGCCGCAAGACCGTGTGTTTCGAGTCGGCGGCTTGGTCAAGGAAGGCAGTTTGCGCCGTGACCAGCCGGTGATCGAGTTCGTCATCACCGACACCGCCAAAGACATTCCGGTGCGCTACAGCGGGCTGTTGCCCGACTTGTTCCAAGAGGGCAAGGGCGTGGTGGCACAAGGGCGTCTTGATGCACAGGGGGTGTTCACTGCCGCCGAGGTGCTGGCCAAGCACGACGAAAACTACATGCCGCCTGAAGCCCAACACGCCCTGGACAAGGCCACCGCCGACAAAGCTGCCAACACGCTCAAACCATGAACCCTGAACTTGGACAATTTGCCCTCATTCTGGCTTTGCCCGTGGCCATGGTGCAGGCGTTCTTGCCATTGGCGGGGACTTACACCCGCAATCCGGCATGGCTGTCTTTGGCACGGCCCGCAGCCGGCTTGCAATTTGCGCTGCTCATGCTGGCTTTCGCCTGTTTGGCCACCGCTTTCCTGACCAATGATTTTTCGGTGGCTTATGTGGCACAGCACTCCAACTCGATGCTGCCCAAGCCTTATCAGTTTGCCGCCGTTTGGGGCGGCCACGAGGGCTCATTGCTGTTGTGGATCGTGATGCTGGCAGGCTGGGGTGGCGCGGTAGCCCTGTTTTCGCGCAACTTGCCCTTGCCGATGGTGGCGCGGGTGCTCAGCGTCATGGGCTGGGTGTCGATTGGGTTTTTGGCCTTCATCATCACCACCTCCAACCCGTTTGACCGCTTGTTGCCGGCTGCGGCCGACGGCCGCGACCTCAATCCTTTGCTCCAGGATCCGGGCTTGGTCATCCACCCGCCGATGCTCTACATGGGGTATGTGGGATTGTCAGTGGCCTTTGCGTTCGCCGTGGCGGCTTTGTTGGCGGGGCGGCTCGATGCCGCCTGGGCCCGCTGGTCGCGCCCATGGACAGTGATTGCCTGGGCCTTTCTGACGTTTGGCATCGGTTTGGGGTCGTGGTGGGCCTATTACGAACTGGGCTGGGGGGGGTGGTGGTTCTGGGACCCGGTCGAGAACGCCTCGCTCATGCCTTGGCTGGTGGCCACCGCTTTGATCCACTCTTTGATGGTCACTGAAAAACGCGGCGGCTTCAAAGCCTGGACAGTTCTGTTGGCCATCGCCGCTTTCTCTTTGTCGTTGCTGGGAACTTTCCTGGTTCGTTCGGGCGTCCTGACTTCAGTCCATGCCTTTGCGTCCGACCCGTCCCGGGGGATTTTCATCCTGATCTTTTTGGCGATCGTGGTGGGGGTCTCGCTCAGCTTGTTTGCCTGGCGTGCCCCGCAAGTCACGTTGGGCAGCGGCTTTGGGGTGTTCTCGCGCGAGTCGCTGTTGCTGACCAACAGTGTGTTGCTGGTGGTGGCCACCGGCGCCGTGTTATTGGGCACCTTGTACCCTCTGATCATCGACGCCCTGAACTTGGGCAAGTTATCGGTCGGGCCGCCTTATTTCAACCTGGTGTTTGCGCCGCTGATGGTGCCTTTGCTTTTTGTGCTGGTGCCGGGCACGGTCGCGCGTTGGCGCGAAGCCCGCCTGACCGAGGTGTTGCTCGAGTTGCGTCTCGTGGGTTTGGCCTCAGTGGTGCTGGGGCAGGTGTTGCCTCTGGCTTGGGGGGGCTGGTCTTGGGGCACGGCGCTGGGCACGACTTTGGGCCTGTGGGTGGGATTGGGCAGTTTGCAGCACATCGTGGTGCGCTTGCGCAAGCCGGGTCGCATCGGGGCCGGATTCTGGGGCATGCACCTGGCTCATTTGGGCTTGGCGGTGTTGACGCTGGGCATCACCGGGGTCAAGTCTTTCGAGGTCGAGCGTGACGTGCGCATGGGCTTGGGGGATGTGGTCACCATCGGCCAGTACGCCTTTACCCTCAAAAAACTCGAAGAAGTCCCCGGTCCCAACTACCGGGCCATTCGCGGGGTTTTCGAAGTTTCGCGCGATGGCAAGGTCATCGAGCAACTCCGTCCCGAAAAGCGGCGTTATTTCTCCAGTGCCATGCCCATGACCGAAGCCGCCATCGACACCGGCTTTTGGCGCGACCTCTATGTTTCTCTGGGCGACGCCTTACAGACCGATCCACCTGAGTGGAGCGTCAGGGTGTATTACAAACCCTTTGTGCCATGGCTGTGGGCGGGCGCTCTGCTCATGACCTTGGGCGGCCTGTTGGCGGCGCTGGACCGACGCTATCGCAAAGCCGCGCCCGGGGGGCGCTCATGAAAAAATTTCTGATTCCTTTGGCGCTGTTCCTGGGCTTGGTGGTCTTTTTGGCGATCGGGCTCCAGCGTGATCCGCGTGAAATTCCTTCACCGCTGGTCGGGCAAATGGCGCCTGCCTTTGAGCTCAAGCAACTCGATAGCGACGACACTTGGCGTCCGGCCGATTTGCAAGGCAAGGTGTGGTTGCTCAATGTCTGGGCGTCGTGGTGTGTGGCCTGTCGGGACGAGCATCCGGTGCTGGTGGCCTTTGCTCGTGAGCACGCGGTGCCCATCATTGGCCTCAACTACAAAGAAATCCAACCCCAGGACACGGCTTTGGCGCAATTGCCTGCACCTGAGAAGTTGCAAGCCGCCCGCGAGCGGGCTCGCCAGTGGTTGGTCAAACACGGCGGCAACCCGTATCTGGTGTCGGTGATGGACCTCGATGGTCGCGTCGGCATTCAGTATGGGGTGTACGGCGTTCCGGAGACCTATGTCATTGATCGCCAAGGCATCATTCGGTTCAAGCATGTGGGCGCTGTCACCCCCGCGCTGATGAACAAGACCGTGTTGCCTCTGATCCGTCAGTTGGGGGGGGTCTGATGTCGCTGCGACTGCGAGCTTGCTGGTGCGCCTTTTTCCTGTTCTGCGCAGGGGCCGTGGCGGCCAATGTCGAGCCGCGTCAGGCGCGGCCGATGGCCGAAGACCCTGCGTTGGAAGCCCGATTGCTTCACATTTCGGAAGAACTGCGATGCCTGGTGTGTCAAAACGAGTCCTTGGCTTCGTCCAATGCCGAGTTGGCCCAGGATTTGCGCAACGAGGTGCGCGACCTGCTGCGACAAGGTCAAAGCGATGCCGAAGTCAAACAGTTTTTGGTCCAGCGTTATGGTGACTTTGTGCTGTATCGACCCGAATTCAAACCCCTGACTTACTTCTTGTGGGCCGGGCCGTTTGTGTTGTTGGTGCTGGGCCTTGGGGTGTTGATTCGGGTTTTGCGAGTGCGGCGTCAGGCTGCAGTATCCGCCGCACTCAGCCCCGAAGAAAGACAAAAGGCCGAACAACTCCTCAAGGATGCATCTTGAACCCCAACTGGATTTTTTATGCCTTGGCCGTGTCTTTGGTCGTGCTGGTGCTGGGGGTGCTGCTGCGGGCCTTGCGCGCGACGCCAAAGTCGGCAGACCCGACGGAGCGCCTGACCCAGTCCAACGCCAAGGTCTATCGCGAGCAATTGGCCGAACTCCAGCGCGACTTGGCTCAGGGCCTGGTGTCGCAAGCCGAATTTGACGATGCCCGCATCGACATCGAGCAGCGCTTGCTGCAAGATGTGCGCGACGATGTGGCGCCTCCCCCTGCGGCCATGAGCCCGCAGTGGACCCGTGCCACCTGGGCCGGCTTGGTGCTGTTTGTCCCGGCCTTCAGTTTGGGCCTGTACGCCTGGGTCGGGCAGCCTGCTGCGCTCGACCCCCAGGTGCGGGCGCAAGGTATGGGCCAAGAAGAGGTGAGCGCCGAGAAGATCGAGAAGATGGGGCGCGAGTTGCGGGCCCGGCTGGATAAAAATCCGGACCAGGCCGAAGACTGGGTGATGCTGTCGCGGGTCGAGCGGGCCCTGGACCGGTTAGACGCCGCCCAGCAAGCCCTGGCCCGTGCGCTCAAGCTCAGCTACAACCCCGACTGGGCGATTGAGCGCGCCGAACTGTTGGCCAGTCGCGACCAAGGCCGTTTCCAGGGTGAGCCCTGGCAGATCATCGAGTCGGTCTTGAAAGCCGATCCCCAGCACTTGGGGGCTTTGCTGCTGGCAGGCAGCGCAGCTTATTCCGAGTCGCGTCATCGCGATGCCTTGTCTTATTGGGAGCGTGCCAGCGTCTGGGTGCCCGCCCAGTCCCCGGATCGGGCGGCACTCGATGCTGCATTGCGGGAAGCACGCCTGAAACTCGGTTTGCCCGATCCCCAGGCTCAGCAGATGGCCGCCAGTGCCATTCAGGGCCGGATCAGCCTGAGTGCCGAGGGGCGGCAAAAGTTCCGACCGGATGACACGGTGTTCATTTTCGCCACCCCCCTCGACGCCCGCATGCCCTTGGCGATCTTGCGCATCCAGGTGTCGGATCTGCCCTACGACTTCGTGCTCGATGACAGCTTGGCCATGAGCCCGCAAGCGCGCTTGTCCGGTGCCTCGCAGGTGGTCGTCAGGGCACGGATTTCACGTTCGGGACAGGCCCAGGCCCAGCCTGACGATTGGGGCGCTGAGCGCTCGGGTGTCAAACCCGGGACGCGTGGCGTCGATTTGCTCATCGACAAACCTTTGCAGCCCTGAATCGGTCGTTTGACCGCTGTCAAATGCATTCTTCAGAAATGCATCTTTCAGGGCTTTGCATCGCATTTTTGTTGATTTTTGATGCACAATGGCTGGGTGCAAGAAGCCCAACTTATTCAGACTGTGCTGGTCTATGTCCTGCCTGTGCTGTTTGCGATCACCCTGCATGTGGCGGCCCATGGTTATGCGGCCCGGTTCCTGGGGGATCCAACGGCTTGGCATATGGGGCGAGTCACGCTCAATCCTTGGCCACACATCGATGCGTTGGGAACGATTCTGATCCCGATCGTGCTTTATGTGGCGACTTCTGGTGCTTTTTTGTTCGGTTATGCCAAGCCTGTTCCGGTCAACTGGGGCCGCTTGCACCATCCCAAACGCGACATGATTTGGGTTGCTTTGGCCGGTCCTGGCGTTAACCTCTTGCAAGCCCTGTTTTGGGGCGCCTGCTGGCTGATGCTGGGACAGATCGACGGCGCCGATCGGTTTTTCCTGGAAGTGTGTCGTGCCGGTGTCTTGGTCAATGTGGTGATGTTCGCATTTAACCTTTTTCCGTTGCCGCCTCTCGATGGAGGGCGGGTGCTGACGGGGGTGTTGCCCTGGAAACAGGCCGCGGCACTCAGTCGCATCGAGCCCTACGGGTTTTTCATCGTCATGGCCCTGGTGCTGCTGGGGGTGGTCAACCACATCTGGATGCAACCCGTGATGGGCCTGACGTTTGCCCTGATCGAGGGTGTGCTGCAACCTTTGAAATGGCTGATTCAATGAGTCTGAAAGACAGAGTCCTCTCCGGCATGCGACCCACGGGCGCATTGCACTTGGGGCACTACCATGGCGCCCTGAAGAACTGGGTGCGTTTGCAATCTTTGCACGAGTGTTTTTATTTTGTCGCCGATTGGCATGCGCTGACCACCCACTACGAAAACCGCGAGGTGATCGAAAAAAATGTTTATGAGATGGTCATCGATTGGCTGGCAGCGGGCTTGGACCCTGAGCGGTGCACGATTTTTTTGCAAAGCCGAATCCCCGAGCACGCCGAATTGTTCACCTTGCTGGCCATGGGAACACCCCTGGGATGGTTAGAGCGGGTGCCCACTTACAAAGACCAGCAGGAAAAACTTAAGGACCGTGATTTGTCCACTTATGGTTTTTTGGGTTATCCCCTGTTGCAGGCCGCCGACATCCTGATTTACCGGGCTCAGTATGTGCCCGTCGGTGAAGATCAGGCCAGCCATGTGGAACTCACCCGGGAGGCCGCGCGACGCTTCAATCATTTGTATGGTCGCGAACCCGATTTTGAGCAACGGGTGCAGGCCAGTTTGGCCAAGTTGCCCAAAGACAGTGCCAAGCGCTTTGAGAAGTCGCGCAAGCAGTATCAGGAAACCGGAGATGTCAAAGCCCTGGAAGGGGCCATGGGTTATGTCGCCCAGGCTCCCGAACTCGACGCTTCCGACCGCGAGCGTCTGGCAGGTTATTTCAAGGGCACCGGCAAAACCATTTTGCCCGAACCGCAGGTTTTGCTGACCGAAGCCAGCCGGCTGCCCGGCTTGGACGGCGCCAAGATGAGCAAAAGTTACAACAATTCGATTGCCATCCGCGAAGACAAAGCCAGCCTGGAACAGAAGGTGCGCCGAATGCCCACCGACCCCGCACGCGTCAAGCGCAGCGATGCGGGCGAGCCCGACCGGTGTCCGGTTTGGGAGTTCCACAAGGTGTATTCCAGCCCTGAGACCCGCGATTGGGTGCAAAAGGGCTGTCGTTCTGCGGGCATTGGATGCCTCGAGTGCAAGCAACCCGTTATCGAGGGTATGCTGATTGAGCAGCAACCGATGCTGGAGCGTGCAGAGGCGTATCTGGCGAACCCTCAAAGGGTTCGCGACATTGTGGACGCGGGCACTGACCGCGCCCGTTTGACGGCTCGGGCCACCATGGTGGAGGTTCGGGCAGCCATGGGACTCAATTATTGACGAGGAGTAACAATATGAGTTTGTACGTGATCGAAGACCACCCTCTGGTTCGCCAGGCCGTTGCGATGTTGCTGCGCCGACTGCGTCCTGCATCCAAAGTGGTCGAACTGGAAAAACTGAGCGAATTGCAGGCCGCCGTCATCAAAAACGGCGAGCCCGAATTGTTCGTGCTCGATTTGCTGTTGCCCGGGGTCAAAGGAGCCACTGCGATCAGTGACATCAAGGGCATGTATGGCGAGGTGCCGCTGGTGGTGCTGTCTGCCATGCCAGCCGGCGAGGCAGAAGAGACTTGCATCGAAGCCGGAGCTGATTTGTATCTTGAAAAAGCCACCCCCCCGAGTGACATTTCTGCGGCCATCCAGGGCTTGCTCAACGCCGATTCGGCCGCTGATGAAGAAGTCGGACCAGCCACTGAAACCAAGTTGTCCAAACGCCAGAAGCAGCTCATCCTGATGCTGGATCGGGGCATGAGCAACCGGGATATCGCCGCCGAACTCGAAATCAGTGAGCACACGGTGAAGGTGCATTTGTGGCGTCTGTTCCGTCGCCTGGGGGTCAAGAGTCGCACCCAGACCCTGCACTACGCCCGCACCCACGGGTTGTTGATGAGCTGATCAGGCCAGGCCCAGTCGTTCGAGCGTTCCACCCCCGAGCCGGATCAAGGCGGCGCTGTCACCTTGGTCCATGGGGGTGAGGTCGATCACGGTGGTCGGGGCCCGTGCGCAAGGACCCGCGTCGATCACGGCGCCCAACTCGTGCTGCAACCGTTGGCGAATGTCGAGGGCTTCATGGAGCGGCTCGGTGTCGCCCGGCAGGATCAAGGTCGTGGCCAACAAGGGGGCTTCGTGAAGCGCCAGCAGATCGAGCATCACGCGATGATCGGGCACCCGCAGTCCGATGGTTTTGCGTTGCGGATGACTGACCCGCCTGGGCACCTCTTTGGTGGCTTCCAAAATGAAGGTGTAGGGCCCGGGCGTGCCCAACTTCAAGAGCCTGAATTGCCGGTTGTCCACTCGGGCGTACTGGCCCAGTTCGGCCAGATCGCGGCACAGCAAGGTCAGGTGATGCCGATCGTCCACCCCTCTGATTCGTCGCAACAAATCGATGGCGGCTTTGTCATCGAGGTGGCAGACCAGCGCATAGCTCGAGTCAGTAGGCACGGCCAGCACCTGGCCCTTGCGCAGGGCGTCTGCCGCTTGACGGAGCAAGCGGAGCTGGGGGTTGTCCGGGTGGACTTGCAGCAGTTGTGCCATGGGCGGAGCGCTGGGGCCTGCGAAGTGTTCAGGGTCAGTGGACGCGATGCTGCAGCGCGTCCCACACCGGCTTGAGGTGACCGGGCAACCAGGGCAAGGCACCCAGGTCGGTGTGGCTCTCGTCCGGGCTGTGAAAGTCGCTGCCGCGCGAAGCCATCAGGTCAAATTCGGTGGCCATTTCTGCATAGGTGACGTATTCGGCACTGGTGTGGCTGCCGGTGACCACTTCAACGGCCTGGCCCCCATGCGATTTGAATTCTGAGAACAAGGCAAATTCTTCGTTGGCCGTGAATCCATAGCGCCCCGGATGGGCGATGACGGCCACCCCCTGCGAACGGACGATCCATTGCACGGCGTCTTTGAGTGAGGCCCAACGGTGTGGCACAAAACCAGGCTTGCCTTCCGTCAGGAAGCGGCGAAAGACTTCGTGGGTGTCGTGGCAGACGCCTGTTTCCACCAGGAAGCGGGCGAAATGGGTGCGCGAGATCAGGTCGGGATTACCGGCGTGTTTCAAGGCCCCTTCATAGGCCCCCCGAATGCCCACCGCAGCCAGTTGGTCGGCCATTTCATGGGCCCGTTGGTCACGGCCCCCCCGGGTGTTGGCCAGTCCCTGGCGCAAGAGATCGCTGTCGGGGTCAAAACCCAGGCCGACGATGTGCACGGTTTTGCCGGCGAAGCTGACCGATATTTCGGTGCCGGTCAGAAACGGCAAACCCAACTCGCGGGCGGCGGCGATGGCGCGTTGCTGTCCGCCGATTTCATCGTGGTCGGTCAACGCCCACAATTCGACCCCGTTGTTTCGGGCGCGCAACGCCAGCTCTTCGGGCGTCAGCGTGCCGTCGGAGATCACGGAGTGGCAGTGCAGGTCAGCGTTCAAAATGGTCACTCGTGGATTGTAGGGGCTCTGACCCGGGCCTGTCGGCGGTCAGGCCATGGCCTCGACCTGGACTTGCAGGCTTTCACGACCTTGCCAGCGATTGAGTTGGGGGCGATAAAGCAATCGGGCTTGGGCGGGCAAGGGCTCTTCGCGCCCGAACCAGATGCCGTCCACCTCCAGACCCGTGCGCCCCAATCGGAGTTTCAGATGGCGTTCGCCGACTGTTCTTTGCCCCAGCACGTCCCAATCGGAGACATACAAGGGCGCCGCAAAACCTGCGCCCCAAACTTGTTGTTCCAGAGTCTTGAAAAAATCGATCCGACAGCATTGGACTGGAAGGTCGCCGTCGGTCACCCACAGGCGTTGCAGGTCATGGGGATCGATCCATCGGTTGGCCAGGGCCTGCAAGGCGGCTTCAAAGCGTCCCAGATCAGTGGCGCGCAGGGTACAGCCTGCTGCCATGGCGTGGCCTCCGAACTGTTGCAGCAAGTCGGGGTCGTGTTTGCTCAGGGCGTCGAGGGCGTCGCGCAGATGAAAGCCGGCGATGGATCGGCCTGAGCCTTTGAGCAAGCCTGGCTGCTCCTGGGCCTGTGCGAACACAAAAGTGGGGCGATGGTGCAACTCTTTGAGCCGGCCGGCCACGATGCCGATCACCCCTTCATGAAATTGGGGGTCATAGACGCAAAGGGCAGAGCTGGCCGAAGCGGCGGCCATTTGGGTTGCCGCCAGAGCCAGGGCCTGATCGCGCATCTCGCCCTCAACCTCGCGGCGCTCGCGATTGATGCCATCGAGTTGCATGGCCCATTGGGTGGCCAGCGCCAGATCGTCGCACAGCAGGCACTCGATGCCCATGCGCATGTGGGCCAATCGACCCGCAGCGTTGATGCGTGGAGCCAGGGCAAAGCCCAGGTCTTGGCTGAGGGCGTGCCTGAAATCCCGCCCTGCCACTTCGAACAAGGCGCGCAGACCGGCGGGCATCGCCCCTTTGCGGATGCGCTCCAGCCCCTGGTGTACCAAGCGGCGATTGTTGGCATCCAAGGTCACCACGTCGGCCACGGTACCCAGGGCCACCAGGGGCAGCAAGGTGTCGAGCCGGGGTTCGGGGCGATCTTGGAAGTGGCCTTGTTCGCGCAACCAGGACCGGGTGGCCAACAGCACATAAAACATCACCCCCACCCCGGCCAGGTGTTTGCTGGGAAATCCGCAGCCGGGCTGGTTCGGGTTGACCAAAGCCTGGGCGGGCGGCAGCTGCGGGCCGGGCAAGTGATGGTCAGTGATCACCACTTGCAGCCCCAAGGCCTGGGCCACTTGCACGCCCTCGACACTGGCAATGCCGTTGTCCACGGTGACCAGCACATCCGCTTGGCGTGCGGACACCCTTTGGGCAATCGCCGGGGTCAGCCCATAGCCATCTTTTTGCCGGTCGGGCACTTCAAAGATCACCTCGGTAGCGCCCAACAACTTCAAACCCCGACAGGCGACGGCGCAAGCGGTGGCGCCGTCGCAGTCGTAATCGGCGACCACGCACACACGTTGCTTGTCTTGCACCGCCAAGCCCAACAGGCGTGCGGCCTGCCCCACCCCTTTAAGGGTGTCAGGGGGCAACAGGAGTTTCAGGTCAGGGTCGATGTCGGTGGCCTGACTCACGCCCCGGCTGGCCAGCAAGCGGGCCAGCCACGGGTCGATGCCGCTGCCGATCAGGCGTTGCCAGTCGGCGGCAGGGATGTCGCGTTCAATCCAGGTCATGGCTGGGCTCCCACAGCGGCACGGGTCGCCAGCGGCGCCACAGGCGCTGGGTCCAGGCAGCGCCACCCAGGACCCAAGCCGAGGCCTGGGTGTCGGTGGCGCACAACCAGTGGTCACCGGCTCCGGGTCGAGCATGAGGGTCGTGCCAGCGCAGCCGGTCGAGCCATTCAGACAGCCCCGGGGTCAGCACACCGGTGCCGCTGATCCAGATCGAGTTGATGGGCTGTGCTCCGTTTTGCAGCAGAGGGTGGTTGTAAAACCACATCTGGACTTCGCTTTGCAAGCGCCTGATGTCGGCTGACTCTGGCAGAAAGTGGCCGATGGGTCGGCCCAGGACTTTGTCCAGGGCGGCCGTGGGCAGGTCGCGCAAGGCCTCGCCATGGACACAGGCTTGCCCGCCTTGGGGCGCACAAAGGGTCAAACCAGCGCCGGCCACGAACTCGGTCAATTCTTGCCAGAGTTGCTGCAAGGATGCGGCTGGGGGCCAGTCGGGCGTCCACAGCTTGACCTGGCCTTGGCTGACTTGCCAATGACACAGGTGCAGTTGGCCCCAATGCTTGCCCGCCAGACCGAGTTGGCAGGCCTGATGCGCGCCCCAGGGGAAACATCCGTCTCGCGGGGTTTCCTGCGCCATCGCCCACAAAGCCGATTCAAGGGCGGTGCTGCATGCCCAGTCGGGGCTGTGCCAGCGTCCGAGCAAGCGCGCTTGCTGGAGATGGATGTGCTCGGTCTCAGCTTCTGGGGCAAAATCGGCGCTGTGGGTGCGTCGCACCCACAGTGGGTTGGTAGGGGTCATGTCGTGATTGTCCGACAGGTCAGCCGCCAACGATCTGGCTTTGCACAAATTCACCGCCGCTTCCATGCCTTTTGCCTTCCCCTACGAATGTCGCATCGCTTGGCGCCAGTTGCGCACCAGCCGGGGCGGGCGTCGCAATCGATTCATTTCGTTCATCTCGGCGGTATCCATGCTGGGCATTGCATTGGGCGTGGCGGCGTTGATCATCGTGCTCAGCGTCATGAACGGATTTCAGAAAGAGGTGCGCGATCGCATGCTCTCGGTGCTATCGCACATTGAAGTCGTCAGCCTCGACGGCGGCGGCTTGGGCGACACGGCCCAGCTCGAAAGAGCGCTGAAGGCGCACCCTGAGGTCCGGGGCGTGGCGCCCTATGTGGCTTCGCAGGCCTTGCTGGCGCGCGGGGAAGACATGCGTGGGGTGGTGGTGCGCGGGATCGATCCGGGGCGTGAAGCGATGGTCTCGGATTTGGTTGCGCAATGGTCGCCGGCCATGCGCGACTTGTTGCAACCGGGGCAATTTGGAGTCGTTTTGGGGCTTGAGCTGGCCCGCCAGCTGGGCCTGCGGCCAGGCGACCCTGTGACCCTGATTGCGCCCTCTGGCCAAGTCACACCGGCGGGCGTGATGCCCCGGCTGCGCCAAGTCGAAGTGCTGGCGGTGTTTGATTCGGGACATTACGAATACGATGCCACCTTGGCCATGATGCACCTCGATGATGCCGCCAAAATGTTTCGTTTCGACGGCCCGGCTGGCTTGCGCATCAAAATCGCCGATGCACAGCAAGCGCCCCGCGTCGCTCAAGAACTGTCGCTTGCTCTAGGCACCGGGTTGCGCGCGCGCGATTGGACGCAGCAAAACAAGTCTTGGTTTGCCGCCGTCCAAATTGAAAAGCGCATGATGTTCATCATCCTCACCCTGATTGTGGCGGTGGCGGCCTTTAACCTGGTCACCACGCTGGTCATGACGGTGACCGAAAAGCGGGGCGACATTGCCATTTTGCGCACCTTGGGCTCGACCCCATGGTCGATCATGCTGATTTTCATGCTTCAGGGGGCGTTATCGGGCCTGGCCGGGACTTTGTCGGGAACAGGGCTGGGTCTGTGGGTGGCTCATCACCTCGATGTCCTGGTGCCTGCCATCGAGCAATTTTTTGGGGTGCGCTTTTTGCCCCAGGACATCTACCTGATCAGCCGCATGCCCAGCGACCCGCAGGCGGGCGACATTGTGCCAGTCGTGGTCATGGCTTTGGTGCTGTCGTTGTTGGCCACGCTTTATCCGAGCTGGCGCGCCAGTCGGGTTGACCCGGTGGAGGCCTTGCGACATGAGTGACATCGTCTTGCGTGCGCAGGCCCTGGAGCGTCGTTATCGCCAAGGGCCCATCGACATCACGGTGTTGCACGGCATCGACTTGGTGGTGCATGCCGGCGAGGCGGTCGCCATTGTGGGAGCCTCAGGTTCGGGCAAAAGCAGTTTGTTGCACCTGTTGGCCGGGCTCGACACCCCTACCCGTGGCGAGGTGCATTGGGGCGCACGCTGCATCGCGGGCTGGAGCCCTGCCGAATTGGGGCGGCAACGCAACGCGCACCTGGGGTTTGTCTTTCAGTTTCATCATCTTTTGCCCGAGTTCAGCGCCTTGGACAATGTGGCGATGCCTTTGTGGGTTGCGCGTTGTGACCCCGATCAGGCGCGTCAACGTGCGTTCGCTGCCCTCGATGCCGTGGGTTTGTCGGCGCGCGCCCAGCACCGGCCGTCTGAACTGTCCGGGGGGGAGCGCCAGCGGGTCGCACTGGCGCGTGCCATGGTCACGCAGCCACGTTGCATTTTGGCCGACGAACCCACCGGCAACCTTGATCGCGAGACGGCTGATCAGATGTTTGGCTTGTTGCAACACATGTGCCGCGACCAACAAACGGCGCTGCTGCTGGTGACCCACGACGAAGGTCTGGCACGGCGCTGTGACCGTGTGTTGCAGTTGCGTCGGGGTCACTTGGAGATCCTGGTTTGAGCCCATGCTGATCGACTCGCATTGCCATCTCGATGCGGCCGAGTTCGACGCCGACCGCGACGCCCAGCGGGCATTGGCGCGTTCGCTCGGGGTGGACACATGTGTGATCCCGGCGGTCGAGCCGGGCTCCTGGGATTCGGTGCGTCGCCTGGCGCACCGGCACCGGGATGTTTATGCCTGGGGCATCCACCCCATGTATGTTCAGGGGGTGTCGCTGGAGCAAGCCGATGCCTGCAGGCAGCGCCTGACCGACATGTTGCCCGACCCGGCCTTGGTGGCGGTGGGTGAAATCGGCCTCGACGGCTTTAACGGCCACCCCGACTTGGATTTGCAATTGCAGTGGTTGCGCCAGCAATTGGGCTGGGCCCGCGAGCTCGGTTTACCGGTCATTTTGCACGTGCGCAGATCGGTCGATCTGGTCTTGCGCGAATTGCGACGTTGCCGGGTAGTGGGCGGCGTGGCCCATGCGTTCAATGGCAGCTTGCAGCAAGCCAGGGCCTTCATCGATCTGGGCTTCGTGCTGGGTTTTGGCGGCGCAGTCACTTACGAGCGTTCTTTGCAGTTGCGCCGCCTGGTCACCGAATTGCCTTTGCAAGCCTTGGCGCTCGAAACCGACGCCCCTGACATCGTGCCGCATTGGCTCTACACCACGGCCGAACAGCGCGCCTTGGGGCATCCGCAGGGTCGTAACACTCCGGCGGAGTTGCCACGGATCGCCCGCCATGTGGCGACTTTGCGCAACATCGATCCCCATGAATTGGCCCGTTGCTGCGCCGACAACACCCGGCGCGTCTTGCGCTGGCCCCTCAGGATGCCCCATGAGTTCACCGAAAAAAGCTCTGCCTGAAGTCCATTTTTCTGACCACGGCCCCGTGCGCTATTTGCACCTGAGCTCTGAATGGGTGCAGGGGTCCATGCGCCTGAATGACCCTTTTGCCATTGATCTCGAATACGTCCAGCGGATGATGGCGGGTTTGTTGTTCACGCCCCTGAACGAGGTGGCACAGCAGCACGCCATGCAACTGGGGTTGGGGGCCGCCGCCTTGACCAAGTTTTGTCACAAAAAATTGCGTTGTCGCACCACTGCGATCGAGATCAACCCTCAGGTCATTGCCGCCTGCCGTTTGTGGTTCAGGCTGCCGCCCGATGACGACCGCCTGGCGGTGATTTTGGGCGATGCCCAAGAGGTGGTGGCGCATTCCCACTGGCGCCACCAGATCGACCATTTGCAGGTGGATTTGTACGATCACGAGGCGGCATCTCCGGTGCTTGACAGCCCCGAGTTTTATGCGGGTTGCCGTCAATTGCTCACCGACTCCGGGGTCATGTCGGTCAACTTGTTCGGGCGCAGTCTGAGCTATCAGCGCAGCCTGCAACACATCACCGAAGCCTTTTCTGGGCAGTCCGTGTGGGCTTTTAAACCCACCCGCGAGGGCAACACCGTGGTGCTGGCTTTACGCACCCCGGCCGAGGTCAGCCGCACCCATTTGGCCTGGCAGGCCGAGCAAATTGAGCATCTTTGGCCTGAACTGCCGGCCCGGCGTTGGGTCAAGTCACTTTCGCCGGTGTCTTGAATGCGACACCCGTCTAAGTGAAACCCGCAATCCCTTTAACTTTTCTTACGGCCATAATCGCCGTCTATCGAAACGCATTCGAGGAGAAAGCTTGTGAATATTAAAAGTCAGAAGGATTTTCTTTCTGGACTGATGTTTTTGGTCGTGGGAGGCGTTTTCGCCTGGGGAGCCACGCACTATTCCATCGGCACCGGGGCCCGCATGGGTCCGGGTTATTTCCCGCTCATGTTGGGCGTCATGCTGGCGGCTTTGGGCGCCCTGATCATGGTCAGCTCACTCATCGTCGAGACTCCCGATGGGGACAAAATCAGCAAAATTGCCTGGCGTCCCTTGCTCTTCATTTTGGGCGCTAACCTGGTGTTTGGTATTTTGCTCGGCGGTTTACCCAAGCTGGGCATACCGTCCTTTGGCCTGATTTTCTCGATCTATGCTTTGGTCATCATCGCCAGCAAAGCCAGTTCCGAGTTCCAGTGGAAGTCGGTGCTGATTTTGGCCACTGTGTTGGCCGTGGGCAGTTATGGGGCATTCATCGCACTGCTCAAGTTGCAAATGCCGGTTTGGCCTGCCTTTTTGGTTGGCTAAGGAGACCTATTCATGGATTTGATCACCAACCTTTCGATCGGCTTTGGCGTTGCCTTCACGCCGATCAACCTGGCCTATGGCTTCTTGGGTTGTCTGTTGGGCACCCTCATCGGCGTGCTGCCCGGGGTGGGTCCTGTGGCGACCATCGCCATGTTGTTGCCCGCCACTTATGCACTGCCACCGGTGTCGGCCCTCATCATGTTGGCCGGTATCTATTACGGCGCCCAGTACGGGGGCTCCACCACCGCCATTTTGGTCAACCTGCCGGGCGAGTCCTCTTCGGTCGTGACCACGCTCGACGGTTACCAAATGGCCCGCAAAGGCCGTGCCGGTCCTGCGCTGGCCGCCGCCGGCCTGGGCTCGTTTTTTGCCGGTTGCGTGGGCACCTTGATCCTGGCTGCCTTCGCACCGCCTTTGACCGAGCTGGCCTTCAAATTCGGCCCCGCTGAGTATTTCTCTCTGATGGTTCTGGGCCTGATCGGTGCCATCGTCCTGGCTTCGGGCTCGCTGATCAAGGCGATTGCCATGATTTTGCTGGGGCTGCTCATGGGCCTGATCGGCACCGACGTCAATTCGGGCGTTGCGCGTTACAGCATGGACATCCCCGAGTTGACCGATGGCATTGGCTTTGTGACCATCGCCATGGGGGTGTTTGGCTACGGCGAGATCATCGCCAACCTGTCGCGCCCGGCCGATCAACGCGAGGTCTTCACCTCCAAGGTGCAGGGTCTTTTCCCCACGCTCGAAGACTTCAAGCGCATGGTCCCTGCGGTCATTCGGGGTACGGCTCTGGGTTCGGTGCTGGGTGTTTTGCCCGGTGGCGGTGCCCTGCTGGCCGCTTTCGCCGCCTACACCATCGAGAAAAAGACCAAGCTCAAGCCCGGTGAAGTGCCGTTTGGACAGGGCAACATCCGGGGCGTGGCCGCTCCCGAGTCGGCCAACAATTCAGGGGCACAGACCTCGTTCATTCCCTTGCTGACTTTGGGCATCCCGCCCAATGCCGTGATGGCTCTGATGGTCGGCGCCATGACCATCCACAACATCCAGCCGGGCCCGCAGGTCATGACCAGCAACCCGCAACTGTTCTGGGGCTTGATCGCTTCGATGTGGATCGGCAACCTGATGCTGGTCATCCTCAACCTGCCGCTGATCGGCATGTGGATCAAGTTATTGACAGTGCCTTATCGTTTCTTGTTTCCGGCCATTGTGCTGTTTTGTGCGATCGGGGTGTACTCGACCAACAACAACACCTTTGACATCTGGATGGTGGCGTTCTTTGGTCTGGTGGGTTACCTCTTCATCCTCTTGGGCTGTGAACCGGCGCCTTTGTTGCTGGGTTTCATCCTGGGTCCGATGATGGAAGAAAACCTGCGCCGGGCCTTGTTGCTGTCGCGTGGCGACTGGACGGTATTTGCCACCCGACCCTTGTCGGCGGGTTTGCTGGCAGCAGCGATCTTGCTGGTCGTCATCGTGCTGCTGCCATCGGTCAAGAAAAAGCGCGCCGAGACCTTCGTCGAAGACTGACGCCGTCGTTCCGCTCCCGGTACCCGCCGGGGCAGAATCGGCAAACGGACTGGCTGGCCAGTCCGTTTTTTTTGGGGGTTTCAAGGTCTTTGCCAGCGGTGCGAGAATGGCCTACACAAAGGAGTCTGCCATGCAAGACCACGACCTCCGTTCGGTGCTGCACAACGAGGTGCACGCCCGGCCGCCCGAGCCCATGCAGGTGCCACTGGCCATTTCTCATGTGGTCATGTGGACGGATCGGGTTGGGCGTGAGGCCAGTCGCGCGCACCTCTCCAAATTGCTGGCTGATCACCACCTGGCCAGCCCGGGGCAGGAGATCACTCACCTGCGGGTCGATTTGGGCCCTTGGCGGCTGCGCTGGGAGTTGCACACCGAGTTTGTGTCGTGGACTTTCATGCGCGATGTGCCCGCCGATACCCTGAGCCAGTCCGAACCCGTGAATGCTTTGCAAGCTGTCCCGCAGGCATGGTTGCAGGCCTTGCCCGGGTCGGCCTTGGCCAAGTTGCACTTGTGGGCCATGCCGGCCAAAGCGATCGAGATGGGGGCTTTTGCGACCATCCTGAACGAGGACTCGCTGGTGGCTTCAACCTTGTCCGATGGTCAGGCTGAAGTCCACACCGATTTCCAGATCCACCCCGACGGGTTTTCGCGCATGGTGTTGTTTGTCGGGTCGGTCACGCCGCGCCGTACCGGCCGCCTGGTGCAGCAGTTGTTGGAAATCGAAACCTACCGCATGGCCGCCATGCTCGGCTTGCCCGCTGCCCGCCAGGCCGGCGCCGCCTTGTCCGATGCCGAGCGTGAATTGGCCGAGTTGGCCCAGGCCATTCGAAGCGCCGACCGGTCCTCAGAAGCCGCTTTGCTCGATCGGCTGACCAAACTGGCCGGGCAGGTCGAAGGCCAATATGCGGCCACGCATTCCCGATTTTCGGCCACCAAAGCTTACTTTGAGCTGGTCGACCGGCGCATTCATGACATCCGTGAATCCCGCTTGGCCGGCCAACAAACCATCGCCGAGTTCATGGACCGGCGCCTGAGCCCGGCGCGCAGCACCTGCGAATGGGCGGTGCGCCGCCAAACGGCCCTGTCCGAGCGGGTGTCGCGGATGAGCAACTTGTTGCGCACACGGGTCGAGATCGAACAGCAGCAAAGCAGCCAGGATCTGTTGTCGGCCATGAACCAGCGCCAGGGGTTGCAACTGAAGTTGCAATCCACCGTAGAAGGTCTGTCGGTGGCGGCCATCACCTATTACATGACCGGTTTGGTGCATCATGTGGCCGAAGGACTGTCGCACCACGGTTGGCCGTTTGATGTCAACACCACCACGGCGGTGTCGGTGCCCATCATCGCGCTGGTGGTTTGGTGGCTCATGCGGCGCATCCATCACCGGTTGAAATTGGGTGACTGATCGCCTGGCCCATTCACCCAGTTGACACCTCGGGACTTGTAAGCCTGAGACAATTCAGCGCCATGAAATTCAATTACGACAACCCCTATCCGATGGCCCGTTTGCCGGTGTTTGCCCGCAACGTGGTCTCCACCTCTCACCCGCTGGCGGCGCAGGCCGGCCTGCGCATGATGTGGGCCGGCGGCAATGCGGTCGATGCCGCGATCGCCGCCGCTGCCACCATCATGATCACCGAACCGGTCAGCAACGGCTTGGGTTCGGATGCCTTTGCCATTTTGTGGGACGGCCGGCAGTTGCACGGCCTGAATGCCTCGGGCACTGCACCGGCGGCCTGGACCCCCGAGTATTTCCAGCGCAAATACGGCGATGGCTGCCTCACGCCCCCTAAGCGCGGCATGGATTCGGTCACTGTGCCTGGCGCGATCGCCGGTTGGGCGGCGCTGAGCGAGCGGTTTGGCAAACTGCCCTTCGAAGACCTGATGCAGCCGGCCATTGAAGTCGCCGAGCGAGGCTATCTGATGCCCATCGTGGTGCAGTCGAAATGGCTGGCGGCCACCGAAGAGTTGCGCGTTCAACCCGGGTTCGCCGAGTCGTTTTTGCCTTGGGGTCGGGCCCCTGAAGTGGGCGAGATGTTCCGGTTTCCCGCCGCCGCCCGCGCTTTGCGGGCCATCGCCAAGACCAAGGGCCAGGCTTTTTACCAGGGTGAAATCGCCCAGGCACTCGAAAAATTCTCTGACGCCAACGGCGGTTCGCTGAAGGCTTCGGACCTGGCGGCCTACCGGCCCGAATGGGTGCAACCGCTGGCCAAAGATTACCGGGGTTATACGCTGCACGAAATCCCGCCCAACGGGCAAGGCATCGCGGCCCAGATCGCTTTGGGCATCCTGAGCCACTTCGATCTGGCTTCGATGCCGGTTGATGGCGCGCAGGCCGAACACCTCAAGATCGAGGCCATGAAGCTGGCCTTTGCCGATGTCTACCGCTATGTGGCGCAACGCGACGCCATGCAGGTCACCCCCGAGCAAATGCTCGATGATGCTTACCTGGCCAGCCGGGCGCGCCTGATCGACCCCAAGCGGGCCCAGGACTTCAAAGCCGGCAACCCGGTGCAAGGCGGCACCATTTACCTGACCGCCGCCGACGAAAACGGCATGATGATCAGCTTCATTCAGAGCAACTACATGGGTTTTGGTTCGGGGTGTGTCGAGCCCACCTTTGGCATCAGCCTGCAAAACCGGGGGCACGGATTCAACGCCTCCCGTCAGGGCGCCAATCTGGCCAACCTGGTGGCGCCGGGCAAGCGGCCCTTCCACACCATCATCCCGGCCTTCCTGACACAAAACGGGCAGCCGGTCATGAGCTTTGGCGTGATGGGTGGCAACATGCAGCCGCAGGGCCACATGCAGACCCTGGTGCGCATGATCGATCATGCGCAAAACCCGCAGGCTGCCTGCGACGCACCGCGCTGGCGTTTCAACACCGGGATGGAAATCAACGCCGAGCCGACCATGTCTGCAGCCACGGTGCAGGGCCTCAAAGACCGGGGCCACCAGATTGCCGTGATCAACGACAGCTACCAGGACTTTGGGGCCGGCCAGTTCATCTGGCGTGCCGGTGATCCGGGGGTCGAGGGTTATGTGATCGCCAGTGATTCGCGTCGCGACGGTTTGGCGGCTGGCTTCTGATTCCCGCTCGATGAGCGTCCACCGAACCGGAATCGCCCTGGCCATGGCCGGGGCGATCGCCTTCAGTGGCAAAGCCATCATCGTCAAACTGGCCTATCAGTACCCCGTCGATGCGGCCACGCTCATCATGTACCGCATGCTGTTTGCCTTGCCCCTGTTTCTGGCCATGGCCTGGTGGGCCGAGCGCCAACCGGCGGCGCGTGCCCAGCCGTTGACCCGCCGGGATGTGTGGGGCATCGCGGGCCTGGGTTTCATGGGGTACTACTTGTCGAGTTATCTCGATTTTTTGGGTTTGCAGTACGTCAGCGCCGGCCTGGAGCGCCTGATCCTGTACCTCAACCCGACCCTGGTGCTGGTGCTGGGCTGGTTGATCTATCGACGGCCTTTGCCGCCCGGGCGAATGATGGCCATGGGGGTCAGTTACAGCGGGGTGTTGGTGGTTTTTGGTCACGAAGTGATGTGGGCCGGCGATCAAGTGGCCCTCGGGGCCATGCTGGTGTTCCTGAGTGCTTTGACCTATGCTTTGTATTTGATCTACAGTGGAGAATTGGTCAAACGGCTGGGTTCGATGCGGCTGGTGGGTTGGGCCAGCAGTGTGGCTTGTCTGTGCTGCATCGCCCAATTTGTGCTGTTGCGGCCCATCGAGGCTGCGCTGGTGCCGCCACCTGTCATCGGGTTGTCGGTGCTCAATGCGGTGGCTTGCACCGTGGTCCCGGTGTGGCTGGTCATGATGGCCATCGAGCGCATCGGGCCCGGACTGACCTCGCAAGCCGGGATGGTGGGGCCGATGGCCACCATCGCCATGGGCGCGCTGATTTTGGAAGAACCCCTCAACGCATGGATCGGTGCGGGCACCTTGCTGGTGCTGGGAGGGGTGTACATGGTGACTCGACAAGGAGCAAAGTAAATGGATCTGGGCATCAAAGGAAAATGGGCGCTGGTGGGCGGTGCCAGCAAAGGATTGGGGCTGGGTTGCGCACGGGCTCTGGCGCACGAGGGCGTGAATGTGGTCATGGTGGCGCGTGGGGCTGAGGCTCTTCTCGCCAGCGCTCAGGCCCTGCAACAAGAGGTGGGCGCACAAGCCAAAGTCATTGCGGTGGCGGCTGACATCACCACCGAAGCGGGCCGGCAGGCCATCTGGTCGGTGGCAGGGGGACCGGGCAAGGCTTACGACATCGTGATCACCAATGCGGGTGGCCCGCCCCCGGGCGACTTCCGCGACTGGGACCGCGACCAGTGGATCAAAGCGGTCGATGCCAACATGCTGACCCCGATTGAGCTCATCAAAGCCACGGTTGACGGCATGGCCGAACGTGGCTTTGGCCGCATCATCAACATCACCTCGGGGGCGGTCAAGGCCCCGATCGATGTGCTGGGCCTGTCCAACGGCGCCCGCTCCGGCCTGACGGGCTTTGTTGCAGGTGTGGCCCGACAGTCCCGGCTGGTGTCGCGCAATGTCACCATCAACAACCTGTTGCCGGGTGCGTTTGACACCGACCGCATCCGCACCACCCTGAAAGGGGCGGCCGACAAAGCCGGCAAAACGGTCGAAGAAGTGGCCGAAGCGCGCAAAAAAACCATCCCGGCGCAACGCTTTGGCACCGCCGAAGAGTTTGGCAAAACCTGTGCGTTTTTGTGCAGCGCCCACGCCAGCTACATGACCGGCCAGAACATTTTGACCGACGGCGGCGCCTACGCAGGCACCTACTGAGCAGGAATTTGGAAATCAGGGTCATGAAATTGGGGTCAGACCCCAATTTCCCTGACCCCAATTTCGGGGTCGTGGGTCAGCGATCAAGCCGCCGGACTACTTGCGCGATGACACCACAATGCCACCGACGATCAAGGCAAAGGCGATGCCGTGGTACAGGCTGGGCATGTCGCCCAGCAGCAAGGCCGACATGACAGCGGCAAACAGCGGCGTGAGGTTGGAAAAGAACCCCGCCACGCTGGGCCCCATGCGCTGCACGCCCAAGGCCCAGCACCGGTAAGCCAGCACGGCAGGACCCACCGCAATGGCCACGATCGCCATCCCAAGCGGCCAACCCCATTGCACATCGATGTGCGGCAAGGTCCATTCCACGCCGGCAAACAAGCCGGCCCACACCAGACCAAACACCAGTTGGGCCATGAGGAAGGCCGCCCAGTCGGCGCGCAAACCCGGCGGGTCTTTGGGTTGCGCCAGCAACCAGCTGTACCAGGCCCATTCGGCGGTGGCGATCAGGATCAAAATGTCACCCGCCACCCACTGAACTTGCAACAAGTTGTGCCAGTCGCCGCGCGTCAGCACGGTCAAGACTCCGACAATCGACATCAGAGCCCCCAACCATTGCCGTTTGCGCACGGTCTGACCAAAGAAAAGGGCGCCCAGACCCAGCATGAACACCGGTGTGCTCGACGCCACCAGCGTGATGTTGAGCGGGCTGGAGGTTTGCAGGGCCAGGTACTGAAAGCTGTTGTAGGTACCCACGCCCAGAAAACCGATCAGGGCATAGCGGCGCCAGGCACCCCACAGGGGGCTGTCGGTCTTGAGCAAGCGCCACGACAGCGGCAAGATGATCAGAAAAGCCGCCAACCAGCGCAAAAAATTCAGGGTGATGGGCGGGCACAAATCCTGGATCAGGCGCCCCAGCACGACATTGCCGGCCCACAAGAAAGGGGGCACCAGCAACAGGCCTATCCCCGACCAGGTCAAACGTGCGACAGCGGACATGGGCGCACTATACCCATAACGCGCCCCTCGGGCTTGTCGCTTGTGGCAACATCACGTTTTTATCTTGGGGAGTCAACATGTCACGCGCTGTACGCATCGATCGCCACGGCGGTCCTGAAGAAATGAAACTGGTGGATGTCAGTGTGGGTGAGCCCGGTGCCGGCGAAATCCGCATCCGTCACAAGGCGGTGGGCCTGAACTTCATCGGCGTCTATCAAGGCAGCGGTTTGTATCCCCTGCCCATGCCCGCTTTCATGGGCAACGAGGCCTCGGGCATCGTCGAGGCCGTTGGCTCCGGAGTGACCCACCTGAAGGCGGGTGATCGTGCGGCTTACGCCAGTCGCCCGCCTGGCGCTTATTGTGATGTGCGCGTCATGCCGGCGGCCACGGTTTGCAAGCTGCCCGACAACATCAGTTTCGAGACGGGTGCGGCCATGATGCTCAAGGGCCTCACCGCCCAGTACCTGCTCAAGCGCACTTTGCCGCAAGAGGGCCTCAAGCCAGGTGACCACATCTTGTTCCATGCCGCTGCCGGCGGCGTCGGTCTGATCGCCTGTCAATGGGCCAAAGCCCTGGGTCTGCAACTGATCGGCACGGCCGGCAGCGACGCCAAATGTGCGCTGGCCAAAGCCAATGGCGCGGCCCATGTGATCAACTACAACACCGAAGATTTTTTGCAACGCGTCAAGGAGATCACCGGGGGCAAGGGCGTGAAGGTGGTGTACGACTCGGTCGGCAAGGACACTTGGGCCAAGTCGCTTGACTGTTTGCGCCCCTTCGGGCTGATGGCCTCATTCGGCAATGCATCGGGCCCGGTGCCCGATTTTTCGCCCGGCATTTTGGCCGCCAAGGGGTCGATCTATGTGACCCGCCAGACCCTGTTCACGCACATGAGCAACCGCGAAACCTGTCAGTCGATGGCCGACGATTTGTTTGATGTGGTCGGGCGTGGGTTGGTCAAGATCCCGATTGACCAGACCTATCCGCTGGAACAGGTGCAGCAGGCCCACATCGACCTCGAGTCGCGCAAGACCACCGGGTGCACCATCATCACCCTCTGATCGGGTGCAAGGGCCTGAGACGCACCTCAGGCCCGGATGTATTCTTCCAGTTGCTGGATCTGGAAGCGCTGGTCCTCGATCACGGCCTTGACCAAGTCGCCGATCGACAAAATGCCCAGTAACCTGGAGCCTTCGACCACCGGCAAATGCCGGATGTGCAGTTGCGTCATGACATCCATGCAATCCAGAACGCTGTCTTGCAGGCTGGCACACCGCACCTGTGCCGACATGACGGATTGGACCTGAGTTTGGTCCGAGGCCAGGCCTTGCAACACGACTTTGCGCGCGTAGTCGCGCTCAGAAAAAATACCCGCCAAACGATCGCCATCGAGCACGGGAACCGCGCCGATGTTGTGCCTGGCCATGACCTCCAGCGCCTGGCGTACGGTATCGGATGGAGCGACCGTCACGACGGTACTTTTTGGGGCAAGCAATTGAGAGATGGACTGCATGGAAGACCTCCTCTGTGGTGTGGAGACTCTATTTCACGACTGGGCAACGCGGTTGTCAACCGACCGAGTCCTGGGCGAGTTCTGCAGCGTTTCGTACAACCCGAACTCAAGCACATTTTGGAGACTCAAATCCAGTCAGCCCGGTCCAAGCCGCACACAGCGTTGATGACGCCTCGCAAAGCGGCCTGAGCCTTAGCGCCCGCGCCGGACCCGCAGAAGTTCGTCGAGCAAAAGACAGATCACGCCCAAAGTGATGGCGCTGTCGGCCAGGTTGAAGGCCGGGAAATGACCGCCGGCAAACAGCGGCGCCAAAAAATCCCAGTGGAAGTCTAAAAAGTCGATGACATGCCCGTGCACCAGGCGATCGATGACGTTGCCCACCGCTCCCCCCAACAGCATGGACAGGGCAAAGGCAAACAGGCGCTGGTTGCTGTGCCGGATCAGCAGCCACAACATGAAGACCGCGGCACCCAGACCCAGCACGGTAAAGAACCAGCGTTGCCATCCTCCCGCCTGGGACAAAAAAGAAAAGGCCGCACCCGGGTTATGGACCCGGACCAGGTTGAAAAACGATGTCCATGCTTCGCTGTATCCGAGCGGAAACTGCACCACCACCAGCCACTTGGTCAGTTGGTCGAGCACCAGCACCAGCGCGGCCAGCGCCAGCCACAACCCTCGATGTACAGAAGCCTTGGCCATGCTCAGGCGCAGTGGCGGGTTTCCCCGCTACCGAACAGGTTGCTGACACAGCGGCCACACAAGCCGTCGTGACCCTGCTGACCGACGTCGTCGGCATAGTGCCAGCATCGCTCGCATTTGGTGGCGCTGCTCGGCCGGGGCGTGACCCGGGTCTCGGCGCCTGATGTGAGCTTCACCTTCGAGGTGATGAAGACAAATTTCAGGTCATCACCCAGGCTGGCGAGGTCGGCATGGTCTTGAGCGTTCACCTGGACTTCGATTTCGGCTTGCAGCGAGGCCCCCACTTGACCGGCGGCGCGCAGGGCTTCGATCTCTTTGTTGGCCACATCGCGCACAGCCCTGATGCGAGCCCACTTGGCCAGCAGATCGGTGTCGGGTTCGGGCAAATGCACATAGGTTTCCCTGAACACCGTTTCGCCCTGCTTGAGCACCTGCCAGGCTTCCTCGGCAGTAAAGCTCAAAAACGGCGCCATCCAGCGCAGCATGGCCTGGGTGATTTGCCACAGCGCAGTTTGGGCACTGCGACGCGCCACCGAACCGGCGGCGGTGGTGTAGAGCCGGTCTTTCAGGATGTCGAGGTAGAACGCGCCCAGGTCTTCCGAGCAGTAGACCTGCAACTTGGAGACCACCGGGTGGAACTCATAGGCGCCAAAGTGCCCGCCTTCAAAGACGCCGCGTTGGGCGTTGAAACGACCCACGATCTCAGCTTGTAATTCAGCCGCACGCGCCAGGGCGTAGCGGTCGATTTCCAGCATCTGATCATGCGCCACGCTATGTGTTTGCGGGTCAAAGTCGCTGGTGTTGGCCAGCAAAAAGCGCAGCGTGTTGCGGATGCGGCGGTAAGCATCGACCACCCGGGCCAGAATTTTGTCGTCAATGTTGAGGTCACCCGAATAGTCGGTCGAGGCCACCCACAGGCGCACGATTTCGGCGCCCATCTTGTCGGTGACTTCTTGCGGAACCACCACGTTGCCCAAACTCTTGGACATCTTGCGGCCCTGACCGTCGGTGGCAAAGCCGTGGGTCAGCAGACCCCGGTAAGGGGCGCGCCCGAACAGTGCGCAACCCAGCAACAGCGACGAATGAAACCACCCCCGGTGCTGGTCGTGGCCCTCCAGGTACAGGTCAGCCTCGGGACCTTGCTCGTGAAAGGGTTGGCGACCATAAGCCTGCATGCTGTAGCCCGCGTGGCTGCCACGCAGCACGTGCCAGAAGGTCGAGCCCGAATCAAACCAGACCTCGAGGATGTCGGTGCTCTTGGTGTACTGGTTGGCGTCGTCGCCCAAGATGTCGGCCGCGCTGATGCGGCTCCAGGCCTCGATGCCACCGCGCTCGACGATGTCAGCGGCCTGATCCAGAATCTCCAGGGTGCGGGGGTGCAATTCTCCCGTGTCTTTGTGCAAAAAGAACGGCACCGGCACGCCCCAACTGCGTTGGCGCGAGATGCACCAGTCGGGGCGGTTGGCGATCATGTCGCGCAAACGGGCTTTGCCATTCTCCGGATAGAAGCGGGTGTCTTCAATCGCTTGCAGGGCCATCTGGCGCAAGGTCAACTTGGGCTTGAGTTGCGGGTTTTCAAACACGCCCGTGCCCTCGTCCATGCGCACGAACCACTGTGGCGCTGCACGGTAAATGACCGGGGTTTTGTGGCGCCCGCAGTGCGGATAACTGTGGGTGATGGGCGAAGTGGCCATGAGCCGGCCGGCATCGCGCAGGGTTTGCAACACCACCGGCACGGCTTTCCAGATGTGCTGACCGCCAAACAGGGCAAAGTCGGTGGCATAAGCCCCCTGACCTTGCACCGGATTGAGGATGTCGTTGGGCGTCATGCCATGCGCAATGCATGAGTTGTAGTCGTCCACGCCGTAGGCCGGAGCCGAGTGGACGATGCCCGTGCCATCTGCTTCACCGACATACTCGGCCAAATAGACCGGTGCCAGGCGGTCGTAGGCGACGTCGACGTGCGCCAGCGGGTGACGGAATTCGAGGCGTTCGAGCACCGCGCCTTTGGCTTGTGCCAGCACCTGACCTTGCAAACCGTAGCGCTTCAGGCACTGCTCGACCAAGGACGCAGCCAGCAGCAGCACGCCTTTTTCGGTCTGCACCAGGGCGTAGTCGATCTCCGGGTTGACATTGAGCGCCTGGTTGGCCGGGATGGTCCAGGCGGTGGTGGTCCAGATCACGGCATAAGCGTCGCCGCTCAGGCCGGGTAAACCGAAGGCCCGGGCCAGTCGATCGGGTTGGGCGCACAAAAAGGCGACATCGAGCGTGTCGCTTTTTTTATCGGCGTACTCGATTTCGAACTCGGCCAGCGATGACCCGCAGTCAAAGCACCAATACACGGGCTTGAGGCCCCGGTAGACAAAACCGCGTTCGATGACTTGTTTGAAAGCCCGGATTTGACCGGCTTCGTTGGCCGGGTCCATGGTGCGATAGGGCTGATTCCATTCGCCCAGCACCCCCAGCCGCTGAAAATCCGCCTTTTGCTGGGCGATCTGCTCAGTGGCATAGGCGCGGCTTTTGGCTTGCATGTCGTCGCGACTCAGGTGACGGCCATGCTCTTTTTCGATCGCATTTTCGATCGGCAGGCCGTGGCAATCCCAGCCCGGGATGTACTGGGCGTCAAAGCCGGCCAACTGGCGGCTTTTGACAATCATGTCTTTGAGCACCTTGTTCAGGGCGTGGCCGATGTGCAGCTTGCCGTTGGCATAGGGCGGGCCGTCGTGCAACACAAACAGCGGTGCGCCTTGGCGCGCTGCGCGCAGCTTTTTGTACAAGCCTTGTTCGTTCCATTGCTTGGCCCAAGCGGGTTCGCGTTTGGGCAAGTCACCACGCATGGGGAA
>JACCDX010748238.1_pt1 | contig 35641 bp, 30 predicted proteins | sample 7449681 | NCBI WGS metagenome assembly JACCDX01 (sample SAMN15323450, study PRJNA562643) | freshwater metagenome | isolation source: river surface water | place: USA:Blue River Watershed | collected 2017-08-18
CAGCCGACAAAGGCCTCCATCCCGTCCAAGTCGAAGCGGCCGCCTTCGCCTGGCTGGCCCATCGCACCCTATCCGGGCTGCCGGGCAATGCACCCAGCGTCACCGGCGCACGCGGCCCGCGCATACTGGGTGCCATCTACCCGGCTTGAACCCACCTCGCACAAGCCCTGGCCTGCTGGCACCGCCCACCCGGCGCCCATAAAAAAACCCCGCCACCATACACTGGTGCGGGGGTTCAATACAGAAAAAACGTCTTAGACCGAGAAAGAAGAGCCGCAACCGCAAGTGGTGGTCGCATTGGGGTTCTTGATCACAAACTGCGCACCCTGCAAATCTTCCTTGTAATCAATCTCTGCCCCCACCAAATACTGGTAGCTCATGGCATCGATCAGTAACGACACACCATTCTTCGTCATGGTCGTGTCATCCTCATTCACCACCTCATCGAAGGTAAAGCCATACTGAAAGCCCGAACAGCCGCCACCTTGCACAAACACCCGCAGCTTCAGCTCGGGGTTACCCTCCTCAGCGATCAAATCAGCCACCTTGGCCGCAGCGCTATCGGTGAACAAAATCGGTTCGGGCATCTCGGTGCTGACAGATTCGGCAACGGCACTCATGGTCATTCTCCAGACAATTTCATGCAATAGTAGCGTAAAAAGCTCAACTATGTTGCGTGTAGGGGCATCTGAAAACAACAAAGCCGCAAGGGGCGAACCTTGCGGCTTTGCGGGCAGGCAAAATCAGCGCTTGCTGAACTGCTTGCGACGGCGCGCAGAGTGCAAACCGACCTTCTTACGCTCGACCTCACGGGCGTCACGGGTGACAAAACCAGCCGCCGACAAAGCGGGCTTCAGGTTTGCGTCATAGTCAATCAGCGCACGGGTAATGCCGTGGCGCACCGCACCGGCTTGACCCGACTCGCCACCACCATGCACATTGACTTGAATGTCAAAAGTCTCGACATGCTGCGTCAACACCAAGGGTTGCTTGGCAATCATGATCGAGGTCTGACGACCGAAATATTCGGCAATATCACGGCCATTCACCGTGATCTGGCCGGAGCCTTTTTTCAGAAACACACGGGCGACGCTGGATTTGCGGCGGCCGGTGCCATTGTTCCAATCTCCAATCATGGCGGCTCCTTAAATGTCCAGCACTTTGGGCTGTTGGGCGCTGTGCGGATGCTCGGCACCGCCATAAACCTTCAGCTTTTTGATCATGGCGTAGCCCAGCGGGCCCTTGGGCAACATGCCCTTCACCGCCTTCTCCAGCGCACGGCCAGGATGCTTGGCCTGCATATCGCGGAAGTTGGTGCCATAAATGCCACCGGGGAAGCCCGAGTGGCGATAGTAGACCTTGTCTAGGGCTTTATTGCCGGTGACGCGAATCTTGGAGGCATTGATGACGACAATGAAGTCGCCGGTATCGACGTGAGGCGTATAAATGGCCTTGTGCTTGCCGCGCAAACGGAGTGCTGCTTCGCTGGCAACACGTCCGAGCACCTTATCGGTGGCGTCAATCACAAACCACTCATGCTTCACATCAGCGGGTTTTGCGCTGAACGTGGACATGGAAAATTTCCTAAAGTGGGTTGTTCGGGCCCTTTTCCGCGGTCGGCGTTCCTCTCATCGGGAACCTCTTAGGCGGGGTCATGCACTTCGCCGCGGGGCCCATCGAAACGCTGCGAAGCCCTCCATTATAGCGCTATTTTCGCCTCACCCATACCCCACAACACCGTCCATCGCTTAGCCTGCCCAGCCCAATGAGCCACGACCTAGCCCCCGCCCACACCCCATGTCTTATCATGGGGCATGTTCAGTTACCGACACGCCTTTCACGCGGGCAACCATGCCGATGTCCTCAAGCACGCCATCCTGATCGGTGTACTGCGCCACCTCACCGAAAAACCCGTCCCCATCACCGTGGTCGACACCCATGCCGGGGCCGGCCTGTACCGGCTCGACAGCGAAGCCGCCCACACCAGCGGCGAGATGCTGGAAGGCATCCAACGCCTGCGCGCCCAACTCGCCAGCCGCAACACCCCCCCTGCCGCGCTCCTGTCCGACTATCTGGACGTTCTGGCCCACTTTCAAAAAGCCGCAGGCGAATCCACGTATCCAGGCTCCCCTTTCATAAGCAAGCACTTACTCAGATCAGATGACAAGCTCAAGCTCTTTGAATTACACCCCACAGACTCCCGCCTGTTAGAAAAACACGTCGCGCAACTCAAAGCCCAACGCCAAGTGGCCGTGCTGCGCGAAGACGGCTTTGAGCACAGCAAAAAATTCCTGCCCCCCCCCAGCCGCCGTGGACTTGTCCTCATGGACCCCAGCTACGAACTCAAAACCGATTACGCCCGAGTCGCCCAGACCCTCAAAGACCACCTCAAACGATTTGCCACCGGCACCTACATGGTCTGGTTCCCCATCATTGCCAGGCCCGAATCCCAAGACCTGCCGCGCCGCCTCAAAGCCATCGCCCAGCAGGCTGGCAAGCCCGGCTTATTGGCCACCCTGCGCATCAAATCGGGCAAAACCACCGCCCAGCCCACCGCCACCGGCACCCCTGCGCCGCGCCCCGGGCTGGTCGCCAGCGGCGTCTATGTGGTCAACCCCCCACACACCCTCAAAACCGCATTACAAGAAGCCCTGCCCTTGTGCGTCGAATGCCTGGGTCAAGACCAATGGGCAGGGTTTACGCTGGAATCAAATTAACCAACCAATCGGTCGGTTAATTGGTATGATATGGCTTTCGTGGGCCAAACGGCATCTCCCGTTCGCCCCAGAAATGGAGGACACATGTACACCCAAGCCATGGACCTGCCCGGCCAGCCCGAAGGCCAAACCCCGGCCGATGCCGGCACCACTCACGCCACATTGGCGGCCCGCTTCGAAGCCACCATCGACGCCGATGGCCGCATCGAACCGCAAGACTGGATGCCCGACAACTACCGCAAAACACTGGTGCGCCAAATCAGCCAACACGCCCACAGCGAAATCGTGGGCATGCTGCCCGAGGGCAACTGGATCAGCCGTGCCCCGAGCCTCAAACGCAAAGCCATCCTGATCGCCAAAGTCCAAGACGAAGGCGGACACGGCCTGTACCTATACAGCGCCGCCGAAACCCTGGGCACCAGTCGCGACGAAATGATCGCCGCACTGCACTCGGGCAAAGCCAAATACAGCTCCATCTTCAACTACCCCACACTGACCTGGGCCGATGTCGGCGTCATCGGCTGGCTGGTCGACGGCGCCGCCATCATGAACCAGATCCCCCTGTGCCGCTGCTCCTATGGACCCTATGCCCGCGCCATGGTGCGGGTGTGTAAAGAAGAATCCTTTCACCAACGCCAGGGCTACGAAGCCCTCTTGTGCATGATGAAAGGCACCCCCGAGCAACGCGCCATGGTGCAAGACGCCGTCAACCGCTGGTGGTGGAAATGCCTGGCCATGTTCGGCCCCCCTGACGCCGACAGCCCCAACAGCGCACAAGGCATGCGCTGGGGCATCAAACGCATCAGCAACGACGAGCTGCGCCAAAAATTTGTCGACGCCACCGTCCCCCAGGCCAAAGTCCTGGGCGTCACCCTGCCCGACCCCGACCTGAAATGGAACGAAGCCCGCGGCCACCACGACTACGGCGCCATCGACTGGAACGAATTCTGGGCCACCGTCAACGGCGACGGCCCCTGCAACCGCGAACGGCTCAACACCCGAGTCAAAGCCTGGGAACAAGGCGCCTGGGTGCGCGAAGCCGCCCAAGCCCACGCCCGAAAGCAAAGCCAACGCCGACTCAAGGAGGCCGCATGAGCACCCCATCCACCCCATCCGCCCAGGCCCTCAGCGAATGGCCCTTGTGGGAAGTATTCGTGCGCAGCAAACAAGGCCTGGAACACAAACACTGCGGCAGCCTGCATGCCAGCGACGCCTCCCATGCCCTGCAAATGGCCCGCGACGTCTACACCCGCCGCCAGGAAGGCGTCAGCATCTGGGTCGTCCCCTCCAACGCCATCACCGCCAGCGCACCGCAAGACAAGGGCGTCCTCTTCGATCCGGCGGCTGACAAAATCTATCGCCACCCCACGTTTTACGCCATCCCCGACGAAGTCGGCCACATGTGATGGACGCGCACACCCAATACCTCCTGCACCTGGCCGACAACGCCCTGGTGCTGGGCCAAAGAAACGCCGAATGGTGCGGGCACGGCCCGGTGCTTGAAGAAGACATCGCCATGGCCAACATCAGCCTCGACCTCATCGGTCAGGCTCGCTTGCTCTATCAACACGCCGCCTCACGGCTGGGTGAGGGCTGGGACGAAGATCGCCTCGCCTACTGGCGCAATCCGCCAGATTTTCGTCACCTCACCCTCACCGAACTGCCCCACAGCCTCTTGCTGGTGCCCGGCGGCGTGGGCGAGCGCGACTATGGCGTCACCATCGTGCGCAATTTTTTGTACAGCGCACTCATGTGGCCCCTGTGGCAGGCCCTCGAGCGCAGCCAAGACACCACTTTGGCGGCTATCGCCGCCAAATCGGCCAAAGAAACCCACTACCACCTGCGCCACTCGCACGACTGGCTCATCCGCTTGGGTGACGGCACCCCCGAATCGCACCAAAGGGCACAAGCCGCGCTCGACCACCTCTACTCATTCACCCAGGAATTTTTCATCGAAGCCCCCTTCGAGACCCAGGCCCGTGTAAGCGGCGTCGGCGCAGACCTCAACGCCATCGCCCCGCTCTGGCACGAACAAGTCACCGACACACTGGCCCAGGCCACTTTGCGCTGCCCGCCAGTCAAAGGCCACATCCCCACGGGCAAACTCGGCGTGCACTCTGAACACCTCAGTTATTTGCTGGCCGAAATGCAATCGCTCGCCCGCGCCCACCCCGGCGCGACTTGGTGACATGGCGCCACCCCTCTCCGCCCGGCCATCCCCCACCGCCCAACAGGTGTGGCAGTGGCTCTCCACCCTCACCGACCCCGAAATCCCGGTCGTCACACTCAAAGAAATGGGCATCTTGCGCGGGGTCGAAATCGGCGCCACCGAAATCATCGTCACCATCACCCCCACCTACAGCGGCTGCCCCGCCATGTCGCAAATTCATGACGACATCGTGCGCGTCCTGGCCGAACACGGCCACAACGCCAAAGTGCACACCCAACTCTCACCGGCCTGGAGCACCGACTGGATGGACGCCGTCACCCACCGCAAACTGCGCGACTACGGCATCGCCCCGCCCACCGGTGGCGCCCCCGTCTCCCACGCCTCCACCGTGCGCATCGCACGCCTTCGCCCCGCCGAAGTCGTTCCATGCCCCCGCTGCCACTCCAACGACACCACGCAAACCTCTTATTTTGGCTCTACCGCCTGCAAGGCCATGTACAAGTGCCTGACTTGTCTGGAGCCCTTTGACCACTTCAAGCCCCACTGAAACCCCCCATGAGCGCACCCACCTTTCATGACCTCACCGTGGTGGCCATCGAGCCAGAGGCCGACCAGGCCGCCGCCATCACTCTGCAAGTCCCCCCTGAGCTGCGCGACACCTTCGCATTCCAGCCTGGCCAATTCATCACCGTGCGCGAGCACATCGACACCCAAGAATTGCGGCGCAACTACTCACTGTGCGCCACCCCGGCCTTGCTGACGCAGCACGGCCAAATTCAGATCGGGGTCCGTGCGGTCGAAGGCGGTCGCATGTCCAACCGACTCGTCGGCCACTTGAAAGTGGGCCAGAAACTGGCCATCGCCCCCCCCGAAGGGCGGTTTGTGATCCGCCGCCCACGGGCCCTGCACCGGGTCGGCTTTGCCGCCGGCTCTGGCATCACCCCCATCCTCTCCATCCTCACCCACACCCTCACCCAAAGCCCGCGCGCCAAATTCACCCTGGTCTACGGCAATCGGCGCATGGACAGCGTCATGTTCAACGAAGCGCTGCAAGACCTCAAAGACCAATTCCCCGACCGCCTAACCCTCATTCATGTCTTATCGCGCCAGGCCCAAGAAGTACCCCTGCTTGAAGGCCGCATCGACGCCGACAAAGTGCGCGCACTCATGCAGGTCTTTTTGCCCGTCAAAAGCATGGACGAGGTCTTCATCTGCGGCCCCGAAGCCATGATCGAAGCCACCGAAAGCGCCCTGCTCGGCGCTGGCGTCCCCGCCGACCGTGTACATGCCGAACGCTTTGCCAGTGCCGCCTCGCCCGCCCGTGCCCCCCGGCGCAGCGCGCCCGAGACAGGTGCCGGCATCAAACTCAGCATCATCGCCGACGGCAAACGCCACGAGATGCGCATGCACCCCGAAGACCACATCCTCGATGTGGCCCTCCAGGCCGGACTCGACCTGCCCTACTCCTGCAAAGCCGGGGTATGTTGCACCTGTCGCGCCAAAGTCATGGCTGGCGCAGTCACCATGAGCAAAAACTTCACCCTCGAAGACGACGAAATCCGTCAGGGCTTTGTCCTCAGCTGCCAAGCCTGCCCCAGCACCGATGAGGTGGTGCTCAGCTTTGACGAACGCTAAAAAACTCGCTGCGTGCAAGTTTCGCCCAAAATCGGGATGCCATCCAGGCCCACTCCAACGCCTTGTTCATGATCAAACCCTGGCCGTCTAGCAGCGCACATTAGGGCGCAGGTTTGAAGTGGGTCAAACCCCGGCAGTTAACCGATCATCCAGTCGGCGCACAATCTCCATGGTGGCCGCACTCTGATTCATCGTATAAAAATGCAACCCTGGCACACCCGCACACACCAGCTGGTCGCACAAATCGGTCACCACCTCCAGGCCAAAAGCCCGAATCGACGCCACATCATCGCCATAAGCCACCAGGCGCTGGCGTATCCAACGCGGAATCTCGGCCCCGCAAGCGTCTGAAAAACGCAGCAACTGCGACGAACTGGTGATCGGCATGATGCCCGGCACGATCGGCACATGCACCCCCAGCCGATCGACCTCCTCCACAAACCGAAAATACGCATCGGTGTTATAGAAATACTGCGTAATGGCCGAATCTGCCCCCGCCTTCACCTTGATCGCAAACGCCTGCAAATCGGCCTGCGGTGACTTGGCCTGCGGATGCACCTCCGGGTATGCCGCCGCCTCAATATAAAAATCCGTTCCGGTTTCCGCCCGAATGAATTCAATCAAATCGCTCGCATACTGAAACTCTCCGCCGGCACCATAGCCGCTGGGCAAATCGCCGCGCAAAGCCACCAAGCGCCTCACCCCCATGTCCCGCAACTGCTGCAACTGCTCACGCACCCGTGCGCGCGTCGCGCCAATGCAGGAAAAATGCGAAGCCGCCTGATGCCCCTCCGCCTGAATCTCTCCCACAGTCGCAAAAGTCCCCTCATGGGTCGAACCACCGGCACCATAAGTCACCGAGCAAAACTCAGGCTTCAAGGCATACAAATCGCTGCGCGCTTGGCGCAACTTCTCCTTGCCCTCAACCGTCTTGGGGGGAAAGAACTCAAAGCTCAAGGGCGTGTTCATCGCTCATCCTTCACACTGGGCGCGGCGACGCGCCCAAATAAAAAATTCATGGTTGCCGTCACCGCCCGCAATCGGGCTGTCCAGCCACTGCAAACATTGCAAACCCGCATCGTCACAGGCCTGCATCATGCGCTCGCGCACCACCTCGTACAAAGCCGGGTCTTTCACCACACCGCCTTTGCCCAACTGGCCCGGTTGCAATTCAAACTGCGGCTTCACCAACACCAGCAACTGCCCTTCAGGCGCCAACTGTGCGGCCAGCGCAGGCCATACCAGACTCAGTGAAATGAACGACAAATCACCCACCACCAAGTCAAACGCCTGTCCCCCCAAACGCGGGTCCAGGTCCTGCAACTCGCGGGCATTCACCCCTTCCAGCGCAGTCACCCGGGGGTCAGCCTGCAAGCTCGGGTGCAACTGCCCGTGCCCCACATCCACACCCACCACATGGCGCGCCCCTGCTCGCAGCAACACATCGGTGAACCCCCCCGTGCTCTGCCCCACATCCAGGCACCGCCAGCCCCGCACATCCAGCCCACACACGGCCAGCGCGCCCTCCAGCTTCAGCCCCCCGCGCGACACATAGCGCAACTCTGCGGCATCCATCAGGCGCAACTCTGCATGGGCGGGCAACTCCTCGCCGTTTTTACGCACCGGCTGAAACGCCGCCACCCCCACGCGCCAATCGACACCGGCGCTGATCAACCGCTGGGCTTGCGAGCGTGAGGCCGCCAGGCCCCTCTCGACCAACAGCTGATCGGCCCGCATCGGTGTCCCTCAATAGCGATACGAGTCGGGCTTGTAAGGCCCCTGCTTGGGCACGCCAATGTACTCGGCCTGGCCATCGGTCAACTCCGTCAACTTGGCCCCCACTTTTTTCAGGTGCAGGCGGGCCACCTTTTCATCCAGGTGCTTGGGCAACACATACACCTTGCCCGTGTCATAGCTGTCGGGGTGGCTAAACAGCTCAATCTGCGCAATCGTCTGGTTGGCAAAGCTAGAGCTCATCACAAAACTCGGGTGACCCGTGGCACAACCCAAATTCACCAACCGGCCTTTGGCCAGCATGATGATGCGCTTGCCATCCGGGAAGATGATGTGATCCACCTGCGGCTTGATCTCTTCCCACGTGTACTTCTCCACCGACGCAATATCAATCTCATTGTCAAAATGGCCGATATTACAAACGATAGACTGGTCTTTCATTTTCAGCATATGTTCATGCGTGATCACATGCTTATTGCCCGTGGCGGTCACAAAAATATCCGCCTGGCTACAGGCCTCATCCATCGTCACCACCCGATAGCCTTCCATCGCGGCTTGCAGGGCATTGATCGGGTCAATCTCAGTCACCCAAACCTGCGCCGACAACGCACGCAAGGCCTGGGCGCTGCCCTTGCCCACATCCCCGTAACCGCACACCACGGCCACCTTGCCCGCAATCATCACATCGGTCGCGCGCTTGATGCCATCCACCAGCGACTCCCGGCAACCATACAAATTGTCGAACTTGCTCTTGGTGACCGAATCATTCACATTAATGGCACGGAACATCAGCGTCCCCTTGGCCGACATCTCCTTCAACCGGTGCACACCCGTGGTGGTCTCTTCCGTCACGCCGATGATCTGGGCGCTCTTGCGGCTATACCAAGTCGGGTCCTGAGCCAACTTCGCCTTGATCGAGTTGAACAGACAAATCTCTTCCTCGCTGCCCGGGTTCGCCAACACCGAAGCGTCACGCTCAGCGCGCTTGCCCAAATGCATCAGCAAAGTCGCATCGCCACCATCGTCCAAAATCATATTCGGGCCTTCGCCCTCGGTGTTGGCAGCGCCAAATTCAAAAATCCGGTGCGTGTAATCCCAATACTGCGCCAAGTTCTCGCCCTTGATGGCAAACACCGGCGTCCCTCTGGCGGCAATCGCGGCGGCCGCATGGTCCTGGGTCGAATAAATATTGCAGGAAGCCCAACGCACCTTTGCGCCCAGGGCTTGCAGTGTCTCAATCAGCACAGCGGTCTGAATCGTCATGTGCAAAGAACCCGTGATCCGCGCGCCCTTCAGGGGCTGCTTGGCCGCGTACTCCTCGCGTATGGCCATCAGGCCGGGCATCTCGGTTTCGGCAATCGCGATTTCTTTGCGGCCCCAATCGGCCAAGCCGATATCGGCAATCACGCAATCAGTGGGCAATACATTTTTCAGGGGTGCGTTCATAAAAGTGGTTCCTTGCAATGGGACAAACACTCTGGCGCACGGGTTCACAGGGCTCACCGCACTGCACAGAGTGGATGAGCGTCGTTGCTGAAGAAAAGGTCCGAGCCTCACGCCTGACGGCGCTGCAACGCTCCTCGGATGCCACTATCGTAACATAAAGCAGTATTCAAGACACTGTGCAAGACATCCAACGAAGCCGCGCTGGCCCGGACGCAGCGCGATTTGCAGAGTGATTTGCAGCGCCTCCTTGACCACCCCATAAAAATAGGTCGAATTAAAAAAATCATTTAAAAATACCAAAGTTATCAATATAATGGGGGCATTGATTCTCTGGCATCACAAATCATGCCCTTCGAGTTTTACTCCAACCTGCAACGCCGCATCCGGGCGCTCCTGCCCCCGCAGCTGCAAACCGTCGGCGACTTCCATTTTTTCTGCTTCACCAGCTGCAGCCTGTTCTTCCTCGGCCTCCTTTGCCCCTGGATGGCCATACTCGGGCTGACCAGCATCTCCTGGGCCACCGGCCTGGGCTCACTGGCCTGCGCCCTCATCGCCCGCGCGCGCATACAAGGCCTGCGCCTGCACCTGGCCAGCCAGTTTTACCAAGCCACCTTGCTCAGCCTCATTCTCTTTAGCACCTGGCAAATGGGTGGACTCTCCTCCCCCGCCATGGTCTGGCTGGGCATCGTCCCCCTCCTGCCCTGGTTCACCATGAACCGGCGTTGGACCTTCGCCTGGCTCATGGCGGCCTTTTGCAGCGTATGGGTCTTTCTGGCCCTGCATTTCCAAGGCTGGCTAGACGCAAAACCCGGCTTCACCGACATCGACCTATGGGTCAGCGCCACCATGTACGGCCTGCTCTGCCTCACCCAGGGCATCTTGCTCGTCACCCTTGACACCGCCGACGCCGACAACCTGCGCGCCATGGAGCAATCCGCCATACAGCTCAGCGAGGCCAATGCCAAACTGCGCGAAGCCAGCCGCCACAAAGACCAATTTCTCGCCATGGTCAGCCATGCCATGCGCACCCCCTTGAACGGGGTCAAAGGCTATCTGGGCTTGCTGGCCGACCGACCTGAACTCGGGCCGGCCGCCCAAGAAGAAGTGGCTGGCGCGCAAAACGCGGCCTCACACCTGCTGACCGTCATCAACGATCTCCTCGACCTCTCCCAAATCAGCCAAGGCCGCTTCTCCCTCAGCCCCCAAGCCATGGACTTGCGCCACATGGTGCGCCAAATCTTTCGAACACTCGAAACCCATGCCCAAGGCATGGACCTCGCCTACACCCTGCACATTGACGACCACGCCCCCACCTGGGTGCGCGTCGACCCCGATCGGCTGGCGCAAATCCTCATCAACCTCTTGGGCAATGCCATCAAATTCACCCCCAAGGGCGAAGTCTCTCTGCACCTCTACACCGAACACGCCGACTCCAAACAAGCCACATTGCGCTTCGAAGTGCGCGACAGCGGGGCGGGCATCGAAGCTGACCAAATCGAACGCATCTTCGAGCCCTTCTACCAGGCCCACGGGTCCAGGTGTCACGACGAAAGCCTGCGCGGCAACGGCCTGGGGCTGGCCATCTCGCGCGGCTTGGCACAGGCCATGGGCGGCCAACTCGGGGTGCGCAGCGAACCCGGCGTAGGCTCTTGCTTCACGCTCCAAGTCACCCTGCCCCTCACCCAGCCGCCACAAACCACCTTGGCCCCCTCAGGCACAGCCACACCCGCCACCGACCCCTACCCTTACCGCATCCTGCTGGTTGACGACCAACCCGTCAACCGCGCCGTCCTCGCCGCCACCCTGCAAAAAGCACTGCCCCAGGCCGTGCTCTCGCAAGCCGATGGCGGCCAAAGCGCCCTGCACATGCTGCACGAACACGACTACGACCTCGTGCTGGTCGACCTCATCATGCCCGACATCAACGGCGTCGAAGTCGTCCGCCGCACCCGACAATTCCACCAACCCCAACGGCGAGACGTCCCCTTCATCGCACTCACCGCCAACGTCGCCCCCGAAGCCGTCCAAGAATGCATGGCCGTTGGCATGGTCGAAGTACTGCCCAAACCCTTCAACCGCCAAGGGCTCTTGTTCGCCATCCAAACCCACGCCCGGCGCCAACCCCAGCCCGCCGCCACGGCCAGCACCTAAAATCTGGGCCACCGACGCCTGTGGCGTCCACACCCGCACCATCAGGATTCATCCCCGTGACCCACGCCCCCGAAACCCGGCGACGCCGCACTTTTGCCATCATCTCCCACCCCGACGCCGGCAAAACCACCCTCACCGAAAAACTCCTGCTGTTCTCGGGCGCCATCCAAATCGCCGGCTCTGTCAAAGCCCGCAAAGCCTCCCGCCACGCCACCAGCGACTGGATGGAAATCGAAAAACAGCGCGGCATCTCGGTCGCCTCCTCGGTCATGCAAATGCAATACCGCGACCACGTGGTCAATCTGCTCGACACCCCGGGGCACAAAGACTTCTCTGAAGACACCTACCGCGTCCTCACCGCGGTCGACTCCGCCCTCATGGTCATCGACGCCGCCAACGGCGTCGAAGCCCAAACCCGCCGCCTCATCGAAGTTTGCCGACAACGCGACACCCCCATCCTCACCTTTGTCAACAAAATGGACCGCGAAGTCCGCGACCCGCTCGACATCCTCGACGAAGTCGAGCGCGAACTGGGCATGCCCTGCGTGCCCATGACCTGGCCCGTCGGCCAAGGCAAACGCTTTGGCGGCATCATCAACCTGCGCACCCAAACCATGACCGTCTTCGAAGCCGGCAGCGAGCGCCTGCCCCAAGACTTCGAAAGCATCCCCCTGTCAGAAACCGACCGCCTTCGGGAACGCTTCGGCCAGGAATTTGACGACGCACTCGAAAGCATGGAACTCGCCACCGGCGCCTCCCCCGCCTTCGACCACCAAGCCTTCTTGGCCGCCAAACAGACCCCCGTGTTTTTTGGCTCGGGCGTCAACAACTTCGGCGTCATGGAAGTCCTCGACGCCCTCGTCGATCTCGCGCCATCGCCGCGCCCACGCAAAAGCACGCTGCTGGTCAACCGCCAAACCGTCGAAAAAATCATCCAGCCCGAAGACGATGGCTTCTCCGGCGTCGTCTTCAAAGTACAGGCCAATATGGACGCCAACCACCGCGACCGCATTGCCTTTGTGCGCGTCGCTTCCGGCCAATACAAGCCCGGTATGAAACTGAAGGTCCAGCGCACCGCCAAAGAACTGCGACCCACCTCGGTCGTCACCTTCTTATCGCAACGCCGTGAAGCCGTCGACGAAGCCTACGCCGGCGACATCATCGGCTTCACCACCCATGGCGGCGTCCAACTCGGCGACACCATCACCGACGGGGCCTCCTTGCAATACACCGGGCTGCCCTTCTTTGCCCCTGAATTGTTCATGACCGTGCTGCTCAACAACCCCTTGCGCACCAAACAATTGCAACAAGGGCTGGAACAACTCGGCGAAGAAGGCGCCATCCAGGTCTTCAAACCTGAAGCTGGCGGGGCCATGCTCCTGGGTGCCATCGGCCAATTGCAATTTGAGGTCGTGCAACACCGCCTTAAAACCGAATACGACTGCGACGTGCGCCTCGAAGGTTGCCAATACACAGGGGCCCGCTGGATCACCGCCGACAGCCCTGCCGAGCTGCGCGAATTTTGCAACGCCTACCCCCAGCGCATGGCCCTCGATGCCGCAGGCACACTCGCATACCTGTGCACCTCCCCCTACGACGTGCGGCTCGCGCAAGAGCGCTTCCCCAAAATCCACTTCCATCCACTGCGCGAACACGCCGGCTTAAGCCTGGGCAATGCGGGCTGAACGCGCATGAACACCCACAGCGCCACGCTGCACTGGACTGAACACAGCCAACCCCGTCAAGCGCTATGGCAAACCGACAACGGTGCCCGCCTGCCCACCCGCATCGAAATCTGCACCCAACTCGACCCGGCTCAAGCCCACCGTCTGGCCAGCGCCGGCAGCGGCCTCTTGTGGCGGGGTGATTTCCACCATGCCCGCCAACTGCTTCAGGCCATTTCAGCGCGCATCGACGCCGCCACCCAACGCCAACGCCAGCGCACCCCACCCACCCCGCCCAACGCTCGCAGCGCATTTGCCGCCCACCGGCAAACGCAAATCCTGCGTGCCCGCGTGCTGGGGCAACTTCTCATCGAACTTGACGGCCAATACCGCATCGCCTTGCCCCGCGCCCCCGACGTCCGCATGCCCTGCACCGAAGCATGGGGCCCTCCCGACGGACAACCCCGCGTAATGCCCTTGCGCGCCCTCTTGGGCCTCATCGGCGCACACCAGTGGCGCAAAACCGGAGTCCCCATCGCCGCCCTGGGCGGCGCTCGCATCCACCCCCACTTCGGCGTGTTCTCCCCCGTGCGCGGCGAATACCTCGAGCTCATTGCCAAAGCCCCCCTCCCTGCCGCCCTGGCCCACTGCCCCCTCGCCTTTGACATCGGCGTAGGCACAGGCGTCATCAGTGCGGTGCTACTGCGCCGCGGCGTCCCCCGCGTTATGGCCACAGACCTCTCCCCGCGCGCCATCGCCTGCGCCACAGACAACCTCCAACGACTGGGCTTTGGCCATCGGGTCGAACTGCGACACACCGACCTCTACCCCCCAGGCCAAGCCGCCCTGGTCGTCTGCAACCCGCCTTGGCTACCAGGCCAACCCGGCTCCGTGCTGGACCAAGCCATCTACGACCCCGACAGCGCCATGCTGCGCGGGTTTCTCAACGGCCTGCCCGCACACCTCTGCCCAGACGGCGAAGGCTGGCTGGTGCTCTCAGACCTGGCCGAGCACCTGGGCCTGCGCACCCGAGCCCAATTGATGGACTGGATCGAGCAGGCAGGCTTGCGCGTGGTCGGTCGGCTCGACACCCGAGCCCGCCACCCCAAAACCCAAGACGCCAGCGACCCGCTGCATGCAGCCCGGGCGGCTGAAGTCACCACCCTGTGGCGGGTGGGGCCAGGAATTCAAAAATGAAATGAACAAGCCCCACACTTTGTTACAAAACTGACCCTTTGTGATGATGGTGCGTATTTCAAGTTGAGACCCAATTGGAGGTGCATGGACATCTAACGAATTCATGGGCTGGAGCCCCGGCCTTTGGGGGTAGGCAGGTGGCGTAGGCGTGCGGGCAGGTGCGATGGGTCAGGCTGTGCCACACAGGTTTTATTTGAAAATAAATATATGTAATGATCGGTTAATTGTATTGCTAATTTATACAAAATGGGTTTAATATACATGCTTTCATGGTGACAACCAACGAGAGACCGCATGACCAAGCACCAGACTGAAGCTAGCAAAGAGCCAAGCAAGGAAGTGAGCTTTGCAGGCATCGATGACACCATGGCGCAGGCAGCCAACCCTAACGAGCCGCAGGGTTTGAAGCGCCGCCATTTCATGGGGGCTGTGCTGGCGCTGGATGCTGCCGCGCTGCTGGCGGCCTGTGGTGGTGGTGGGGGTAGTTCGGCGCCCACCCACTATCAATGGGTGGTGACGACGTTGGCAGGGACGGGATCGACTGAATTTGCCGATGGCACGGGCGGAACGGCGACATTTCATACTCCCAGAGGGATTGCTTTGGACGCCAATGGCAATGTGTATGTGGCCGACCTAAGCAACCACCGCATACGAAAAATCACTGAGGCGGGTGTAGTTAGCACCCTGGCAGGAGCAGGGACATCGGGCGCGACAGATGGAATAGGTGGCACAGCGACATTTAACTCCCCTTCAGGCGTTGCTGTGGACACCAGTGGTAATGTGTATGTGGCAGACAAAGACAACCAACGCATTCGAAAAATCACTGCGGCGGGCGTGGTTAGTACCTTGGCAGGAACGGGGGCCACAGGCGCTGACGATGGCACAAGCGGCACAGCGACATTTAACTCCCCTTTTGGCGTTGCAGTGGATACCAGCAGTAATGTTTATGTCGCTGATAGTGACAACAACTTGATTCGAAAAATCAACTCTGCAGGCGTGGTCAGCACTGTGGCAGGTGTAGCGGGGGTGGCAGACTATTTAGATGGCACTGCTGGGACGGCGACATTCAACTCTCCTTTAGGCGTTGCTGTAGACACGTTTGGCAATTTGTATGTGGCTGATTTAAATAATTTTGTCATTCGCAAAATCACACCTGCAGGTGTGGTCAGCACTTGGGCAGGAACGGCAGGGAGCGCAGGTGCTGTCAATGGCTCGGCGGGAACAGCGTCCTTCTACTACCCCACTGGCGTCGCCGCAGACACCAACGGTGCGGTTTATATCGCAGATATCTATAACCACCTGATCCTCAAGATCAACCCTGAGGGCGTGCTCAGCACTTTAGCGGGGGCTGGTTCGAACGGTTATGTCAATGGCACGGCGGCAACAGCAAAATTCAACGACCCTGCATGCATCGCAATTGACAATGGCGGGTCAGTTTATGTGGCCGATCAGACAAACAACTCCATACGCAAAATCGTTCGGACTCATTTGGGATAGCCGGGTGCTAAGACAATGTTCGAGACTCTGCCCAGCAGCAATGTACGCATCGCACCCTATCACTCGTTTGCAGAGCACCATGCCTTGAGGTGGATGAGGGTCACAGGTGCGGTCAAAGAAGGCGACCCCGAAATCGAAGTGTCGCTGGGCTCAGACGACCCTGGCATCTTCTCCACCGATCTTGAAATCGAGTTTTATCATCTCTTCTATGCGCTGAAGCAATCGGGGCTTTCAGAAGACGAAGCATTGGCCCGTGTGGCTCGCATCAACGACCGTGGCCGAATTTACCGATTTCATCCGTACACTTGATGCATGACGATAGCGCTTAACTTGAACCAACTATCGTTCATTTCATGCAGCTCTGCCACACAAAAGGGGCTTGGCAAAAATTCGCAATACAGTGTGCATTGACATCATGATGTTTTATCGTTAAATTGAGAATTTGATCGTGCCTGGGTCGTTTGCAGGCTCTACCTATTGCAAACTGACCAAAGGCATCATGCGCATCACCATTGTTAGCGGCCCCGCAACACTTGCCCTATTCATGGCCTGGGTAGACATGTTGGTCTACGGAGGCTGATCACCCCCGCGCCAGCACTGGCGCCAGCGCCCGCCCGGTATGCGTCGCCAGCCGCACCAACTCCTCCGGCGTGCAGGCCGCCACCACCCGCCCGCCGCCAGACCCACCCTCCGGCCCGAGGTCTATCACCCAATCGGCTTCTGCAATCACATCCAGGTCGTGCTCAATCACCACCACACTGTGCCCGCCGTCCACCAATCGGTGCAACACCTTGATCAGCTTGTCCACATCGGCCATGTGCAAACCCACCGTGGGCTCATCCAGCACATACAGCGTATGCGGGGCCTTCTGGCCACGCCGCCCCACCTCGTCACGCACCTTGGTCAGCTCAGTCACCAGCTTGATCCGCTGCGCCTCACCGCCACTCAGCGTGGGTGAAGGCTGCCCCAGTGTCAAGTAACCCAAGCCCACATCTTGCAACAGCCGCAGCGGGTGCGCGATGGCGGGCATGCTGGCAAAAAACTCCACCGCCTGATCCACCTCCATCTGCAACACCTCGCCCACGCTCTTGCCCCGCCAGCTCACCTCCAGCGTCTGCGGGTTAAAGCGCGCCCCGTGGCACACCTCACACGGCACCTTCACATCCGGCAAAAAACTCATCTCGATGGTCCGCATGCCCTGGCCCTCACAACCCGGGCAACGTCCCTCACCCGTATTGAAGCTAAAGCGCCCCGGGCCAAAGCCACGCGCCTTGGCCTCCAGCGTCTCCGCAAACAATTTGCGTATCGTGTCCCAAAAGCCTATATAAGTCGCCGGGCACGAACGCGGTGTTTTACCGATCGGGGTTTGGTCCACCTCCAGCACCCGGTCCACCTGCTGCCACCCACTCAATCCGCCGCAGCCCTGCCAGGCCGGGGCCTTGCCCCCACTCACGGCGGCCTGCACATTGGCCAACAGCACCTCGCGCGCCAGCGTCGACTTGCCCGAACCGCTCACCCCGGTAATGGCCACCAAGCGGTGCAGCGGCACCGCCACATCCATGCCCCCCAGGTTGTGCAAACTCGCCGTCTGCACCGTCAAGCGGGCCTCATCGCTCAAATCGACGGCACGCCGCGCTTGCAAGGGGTGGCGCATGGCTTGCAACAAATAGCGCCCGGTTTGTGACTCGGGCTCACGGGTGAGCGCCGCCACATCCCCCTGGGCAATCAGCCGCCCCCCGCGCCGTCCTGCGCTGGGCCCTATGTCTATGATGTGGTCCGCCTGCCTGATCGTGTCCTCATCGTGCTCCACCACCACCAGGGTATTGCCCTTGTCGCTCAGCGTGTGCAAAGCGCCCAGCAACATCTGGTTGTCGCGGGCATGCAAGCCGATGGTCGGCTCATCCAGCACATAACACACCCCTTGCAAATTGCTCCCCAACTGCGCCGCCAACCGAATCCGCTGGGCCTCGCCCCCGCTCAAAGTCGGCGCCCCCCGGTCCAAGGTCAAATAACCCAAACCCACCTGCTCCAGAAACTCCAGCCGGCTGCCAATCTCGGCCACCAGGTCGCGCGCAATGTCCCCCTCTCGCCCCACCAGCTTCAAGCCACGCACCCAGCCCCGCACATCGCCCACCGACATGCGGGCGATATCGGCAATCCCTATCCCCGCAAAGCGCACCGCCCGTGCCGTCGCATTCAGCCGCGTGCCCTCGCAAGTCGGGCAAGCCTCATGGCCCACATCTTCCAACTCAGGCTCGGCAAAAGTCTGCTCACGGCCCTTTTGGTCATCGTTCTGCACCGAGTCATCCATCAAGCGCCGCTGCTCTTTGTTCAAACGCACCCCCGTCCCCACACAGTCCGGGCACCAGCCGTGCTTGCTGTTGTACGAAAACAGCCTCGGGTCTAACTCGGCATACGAAGTCGCACACACGGGGCAAGCCCGCAATGTCGAATACACCTGCACCTGCCCAATGTGCGCGGTCTTGCCCCCCGTCATCATCGCCGCCTTCAAGCCATCCAGCGGCGCCAACACATGCAGCACCCCCTTGCCATGCTCCAGCGCCTTGGCCACATGCTGACGCAAGTCCGACTCAGTCTGCGCCGAAACCCACACATCCCCCACCGGCAACTCGATGGTGTGCTCTTTAAAACGGTCGATGCGCGGAAAACCCGTGGTCGGCAAAAACTCGCCATCCACCCGCAAATGCGTATAAGCACGTGGCCGCGCCCAATCCGCCAACTCGGTATAGACCCCCTTGCGGTTCACCACCAGCGGCGCCAGCAGGCCGATGTGTTGGCCCTTGTACTGGCGCATGATTTGCGCCACCATGCTCTGCACCGTCTGCGGTTGCACCGCCGACCCATCGTGCACACAGTGCTGGGTTCCCAGCTTCACATAAAGCAAACGCAAAAAGTGCCAGACCTCTGTGGTCGTCCCCACCGTCGACTTGCGCCCCCCGCGCGACAAACGCTGCTCAATCGCCACCGTGGGTGGAATGCCATAAACCGCATCCACCTCGGGCCGCCCGGCTGGCTGCACAATGCTGCGGGCATAGGCGTTGAGGCTCTCCAAATACCGGCGCTGCCCCTCGTTGAACAAAATATCAAACGCCAACGTCGACTTCCCCGAGCCACTCACCCCCGTGATCACATTGAACTTCCCCCGCGGAATATCCACGCTGATGTTCTTCAGGTTGTGCTCTTTGGCATGCACAATCCGTATCGCATCAGGCGCTGGCTCCCGGTAAACAGGTGCCGCCTCCTCCTGCACCAGAGAGGCATGCAGGGTTTGGTCATATTCACGCAATGCCAGCCCGGTGTGTGAACTCGGGTGCTGGCGCAACTCCTCCGGCGTCCCCTGGGCCACCAGTTGGCCGCCACCCTCGCCCCCCTCGGGCCCCAGGTCTATCAGCCAATCGGCGGCGCGTATCACATCCAGGTTGTGCTCAATGATGATCATCGAATGCCCGGCATCCAGCAGTTTGCGCAAAGCGCGCATCAGCTTGGCGATGTCTTCAAAATGCAAGCCTGTGGTCGGCTCATCCAACAAAAACAGCGTCCCCTTGCGCGCCAAAGACTGGCGCGTCGCGCTCTGCGACTTGACCGACTCCGCCAAATGCCCGGCCAACTTCAATCGTTGCGCCTCGCCACCGCTCAAAGTCGGCACCGGCTGGCCCAGCTTCACATACTCCAGCCCCACATCCACAATCGGTTGCAAAGTGCGTATGACCTCACGGTCCTGGTCAAACAAACTCGCCGCCTCATGCACCGTCAAATCCAGCACCTGCGCCACATTCAACAGTCGGCCATGCCGCTCAATCTGCACCTCCAGAATTTCCGGGCGATAGCGCTGGCCGTGGCAATCCTGGCAACGCAAATACACATCCGACAAAAACTGCATCTCCACATGCTCAAACCCAGAGCCCGTACACGTCGGGCAGCGGCCATCGCCGCTATTGAAGCTGAACTTGGCCGCCGTATAACCCCGCTGGCGTGCCACAGGGCTGGTGGCAAACAACTCACGCACGGCATCCCACGCCCCCACATAACTCGCCGGGTTGGAACGCGCGGTCTTGCCTATGGGCGACTGGTCCACAAACACCACATCACTCAGGTGGTCGGCCCCCAGCAAACGGTCATGCAAACCAGGGCTCTCCGTCGCGCGGCCAAAATGGCGCATCAGCGCCGGCGCCAAAATATCCTGTATCAAGGTCGATTTGCCCGACCCGCTCACCCCCGTCACCACCACCAAGCGCTGCAAGGGGAATTCAATCGCCAAGTCGCGCAAATTATGTTGCCGTGCCCCCTCCAGCACCAGCCGCGGCGTGGAATCTGACACCGCCCGCCTGAACCCCATGCCGATGTGCTTGCGGTCCCCCAAATAAGCCCCCGTCAGCGTATCGGCCGCACGCAACTGGTTCACCGTGCCGTCAAACACAATCTGCCCCCCACGCTCGCCCGGCCCCGGCCCCATATCGATGATGCGGTCCGCCGCCACCATCACCGCCGGGTCATGCTCCACCACCACCAGCGTATTGCCCGCGTCGCGCAAGCGGTGCATGGCCTCGGTGATGCGGCGCATATCGCGCGGGTGCAGGCCGATGCTGGGCTCATCCAACACAAACAAAGTGTTCACCAGCGACGTCCCCAGCGCCGTCGTCAAATTGATCCGCTGCACCTCACCGCCGCTCAAAGTCCGGCTTTGGCGGTCCAGGGTCAAATACCCCAAACCCACATCACACAGGTAACGCAATCGGGTGCAAATCTCCTGCAACAGCAGCTGCATGGCCTGCCCTTCCGGGGTGGCGGGGGCACTCCCCAACTCGCCCTGCATCCGGTCAAAAAATGCCCGCAGCTGATCGATGGGCAACAACATCAGGTCATGCAAACACAGCCCCGGCAACGTGGCCAGCACCTCGCGCGACCATTCCGTGCCTTGCGGCAAAAACCGCTGGGCCGCAGGCATCACCGCCTCGGCATCGGCCAGGCTGCCCAAACGCCACAACAAACTCTCGGTCTTCAAGCGGGCCCCGCCGCAACTGCCGCAAGGCGTGTAACTGCGGTACTTCGACAACAGCACACGAATATGCATCTTGTACGACTTGCTCTCCAAATACTCAAAAAACCGCTTGATGCCATACCACTGCTGGTTCCATTTGCCGCTATAGGTCGGAGAGCCCTCAATCACCCACGCCTTTTGCTCTGGCGTCAACTTGTTCCATGCCGTATCGCGCGGAATACCGGCTTTTTCTGCATGCCGCATCAAGTCTTCCTGGCACTCGGCCCACGCCGGGGTCTGTATGGTCTTGATCGCGCCGGCGCGCAAAGTCAGCTTATCGTTCGGAATCACCAGGCCGTAATCCACCCCGATCACACGGCCAAAGCCACGGCACACTTCACAAGCCCCCACCGGCGAATTGAAAGAAAACATCGATGGCACCGGGTCGGCGTACTGCAAATCACTCTCCGGGCAATGCAAACCCGTCGAAAATCGCCACACTTCGCCGCCGCCAGCCTCATCGGCCCCCAGCGCATGCACCGCCAAACGCCCCCCGCCACGGCGCAAGGCCAGCTCGATGGCCTCGATGGCACGGGCCCGCTCCACCCCGGCGGCCCGGAACCGGTCGGCCACCACATCCAGCACCCGCCGCGGCCCGCTGGGCTTGGCCACCTCCCGCTCGGCATGAATGCGGCTAAACCCACTCGCACTCAGCCACTGCTGCACCTCCTCTGGCGTCGTATTGGCCGGTAACTCCACCGCAAAAGTCACCACCAGCCTCGGGTCTTGAGCCGCTTGCGCCCGCGCCGAAATCTCGGCCCAAATGCCATCCGCCGTGTCATGGCGCACCGCCAGCCCCGTCTGTCGGTCGTGCAAATGCCCCGCGCGGGCAAACAACAACTTCAGGTGATCGTTCAGCTCCGTCATGGTCCCCACGGTCGAGCGCGAGCTGCGCACCGGGTTCGTTTGGTCAATCGCAATCGCAGGCGGCACTCCCTCCACCCGCTCCACCTGCGGCCGATCCATGCGGTCCAGAAACTGGCGTGCATAGGCACTGAATGTCTCCACATAGCGCCGCTGCCCCTCGGCATACAGGGTGTCAAACACCAGGCTAGACTTGCCCGACCCGCTCGGGCCTGTGACCACCGTCAACTCGCCCGTGCGGATATCGAGGTCTATGTTTTTCAGGTTGTGCTGGCGTGCGCCAACAATGCGGATGATGCCCTGGGCCATGGTGGGTTCTTTCGAGTTAGGGCAAACATTGTAGGGATGAAAAAAAGCCACGGCACTTGACCGTGGCTTTGGTCATCCAAAGCGTTAATCCCGCCAGGCCAGCCCTGCCACACCTGCGCCGTGCCAGCGTCACCCGCAGGCGGGCACAGCCCTGTGGCGGCTCACTTGCCCTCGGCAGGCTTGGCGGGCTCAGCCGCTGGTGCAGCAGGCGCGGCCGCTGCCGCAGGGGCTTGGGCGGGCTTGGCCGGCTCACTGTGCACTGCTTCGGCACCGTGTTTTTCTCCGCCCATGTCCAGGCTGTCACCGCCCTTCATGATCACATACAGGGCCAAAGCCGCAAACACAATAAAACCAATCAGAATCTTGATCATTGGGGTTCTCCAGTCGACATCCAGTCAAAAAAAAGCCCTCCGCAGAGGGAGGGCTTCAATGTAGCAGGCGAGTGCCTGCACTTTGCTTACATCAGTCGTTGGCGTAGATGTCCACGTCCTTGGTTTCCTTCACAAACAGCATGCCAATCACGAAAGTCATGCCGGCGATGATGATCGGGTACCACAAGCCGTTGTACATATTGCCTGTCTGCGCCACGATAGCGAACGAAGTGGTCGGCAGCAAACCGCCGAACCAGCCGTTACCGATGTGGTAGGGCAATGACATCGAGGTGTAGCGAATGCGGGTCGGGAACATCTCCACCAGCATGGCCGCAATCGGGCCGTACACCATGGTCACCAAAATCACCAGGTAAATCAGGATGATCGACACCATCACCTTATCCAACTTGGCCGGGTCGGCCTTGGTCGGATAGCCGTGCTCTTTCAGCTCTTTGGCCAGCGCCGCGCTCAACATGGCGTCTTTCACCTTTCCATCGTCCTTCAGCGTCGCCAACTTGGTCTCAGCGGCCTTGACGGCGGCCTCATTCACAGGGCTGGCGGCCTTCAGTTCTTCCAAGGCTTTCTCAGCGGCCTCACGGGCGGCGGCAATGTCTTCCGCTGCGGGCACCACCTTGATGCTGTTATCGCCAATCTTGATGACCGCCGATTGACCCGGGGTCGCTTCATTGGTGTAGCTCACCGAATTCGCCGCCAGTTTTTGCTTGGCAATGTCACACGAGCTGGTGAACTTCACCGTGCCCGTCGGGTTGAACTGGAACGAACACTCCGCCGGGTCCGCCATCACCACCACCTTGCTCTTTTGCTGGGCAGCATACAAGTCGGGGTTGGCCGCCTTGGTCAGGGCTTCAAACACCGGGAAGTAAGTCAGCACAGCCAGCAAACACCCCAGCATGATGATGGGCTTGCGGCCTATCTTGTCCGACAGCGTGCCAAACACGATGAAGAAAGGGGTGCCGATGATCAGTGACACAGCCACCAGAATGTTGGCCGTCGCGCCATCCACCTTCAGCGACTGCGTCAGGAAGAACAGGGCATAGAACTGGCCTGAATACCACACCACCGCCTGACCGGCGGTCAAGCCCACCAGCGCCAAAATCACGATCTTCAGGTTTTTCCATTGACCGAAAGACGCCGACAAAGGTGCCTTCGATGTCTTGCCTTCCGACTTCATCTTCTGGAACGCCGGTGACTCATTCATCTGCAAGCGGATGTACACCGAAATGCCCAGCAAAGCGATGGACAAAATGAACGGCACACGCCAGCCCCAGTCCGCAAAAGCGGCTTCGCCAATGGCGGTACGGGTGCCCAGAATCACCATCAACGACAAAAACAAACCCAGGGTCGCCGTCGTCTGAATCCAGGCCGTGTAAGCACCACGGCGGCCATGCGGCGCGTGCTCGGCCACGTAAGTGGCGGCACCACCGTATTCACCACCCAGCGCCAAACCTTGCAACAGGCGCAAGGCAATCAGAATGACCGGTGCGGCCACGCCGATGCTCGCGTAGTTGGGCAAAATGCCCACGATAAAAGTCGACAAACCCATGATCAAAATGGTCACCAGGAAGGTGTACTTGCGACCAATCATGTCGCCCAAGCGGCCAAACACCAGTGCGCCAAACGGGCGCACGATGAAACCGGCGGCGAAAGCCAGCAGCGCAAAAATGAATGCCGAACCGGCATCCAGACCGCTGAAGAACTGCTTTGCAATGATCGCGGCCAGCGATCCATACAAGTAAAAGTCATACCACTCAAACACGGTACCCAGAGAAGATGCAAAGATCACCTTCTTCTCTTCCGCGGTCATCGGACGTGCGGCTTCTGTTGCCATAGGTGTTGTCTCCAAAAAAATCTGCCTCAAGGTTTGAAGCAGTGGAGGACAGTTTGCCGATGCACTCTGACCCTACTCTGACTTGAAACTGTTGCGAGGCTGACGGGTTTGTAAACACCTTTACAAAACAGATACACAAACCCGTCTATTTTGACCAAAGTCAAAATACAACTTCAGTGATCTCGGCCCCTGAAATTGAAACCTCCTGCCGGGCCCCAGGCTGACCGCCACAGCCCCACTATCCCCGCCCATTTTCACGTTCACTAGCAGAAAAAAATCCCTTTTACTTTAATGGCTTTAAATGACCTTCAGGCATTTTGTGGTTTTTGTTGGTTTTTATGAATATCACCCAAAAAATCCACAAGGGTTATCCCGATACCTCATAAAGTAATACCCACAAAGTCAGTTATCGGTAAGCGACAGTTCACAAAGTGAACGAATTGTAAATTTTGAGTTAAGTCAATTTTCACCGATTGACCCCAACCGTCCATGTTTCAACTGCTCAACATCCTGCAACTGGTCTTCTACATCGGGCTCCTCGCCATGCTCGGGCAAGGCCTGTTGTTCGTACTGGCGGGGCAAAAGCGCGACACCAACCTGTTTTATCAACTCTTTCAAATACTCAACAAACCCTGGACCAGCCTGGCGCGATGGGTCTCGCCCAAACGGGTCGCCCCGCAACACGTGCCATGGGTTGGCTTTTTCATGCTGTGCGTGCTTTACTTGTCCGTCACGTTGGCCAAGATCGAGCATTGCATCGGTGTGGCCATGGAGGGGTGTCGATGATGGCCATGCCTTCTTCCTGGCGCAAAACCCTCTTGTGGTTCCAGCTCGCCCTGGGCCTGCAGCAAGCCGCCTTGGACAACCTGGACATCATGCTCACGCTTGACCCGTCTGACGCCCATGCCCTGTCCAGCCGGGCCTTCTTGCGCCATCAGATGGGCCAAACCGATGCCGCACTGTCCGACTACGGCACGCTCACCCAACTCGGCCTGGCACGTGCCGGCGATTGGTTCAACCTGGGCTACATCCACCAAGCTGCGCAGCGCCACGCCCAAGCCGAACACAGCTTCACCCAGGCCCTGCGGCTCGACGACTCCATCGATCGCGCCTGGTATGGGCTGGGCTTGACCCTGGTGGCCCAAGGCCAACACGAATCTGCGCTCAAAGCCTTTCAGCGCAACACCCAATTGCAACCCATGAGCCCGCACGGCTGGTGCCAACTGGCCCGCGTGCACATGGAACGTCAGGAACCCGAGGAGGTGGCGAAGATCATTCGCCACTTGCAAGGGTTCGAACCCAAGATCGCCGCCGAGTTGGCACGCGAGACCGGGGTTCGTCCCGCCTGATACAAGCCGCACCGGCGTTGCAAGGGTGCCCACACCCGCCGGTGCATGTTGTCCTGGCCCACAGATGCCGGGATTTTTCTGGAGACCATTCATGCAATTGACCGAAACCCATCGGCGATACTGGCAGAAGAACCTCAATATCACGGCCGTCTTGATGGCGATCTGGTTTGTGGTCACTTTCGTCGTCAGTTTCTTCGCCCGGGACCTCAACTTCACCTTCTTTGGCTGGCCTTTCAGCTTCTGGATGGGTGCCCAAGGCTCCCTGGTCATCTACGTGCTGATCATCTGGTTTTACGCCAGTTACATGAATCAGTTGGACAACGAACACGGCGTCGCCGAAGCAGAGGAAGACTGACATGGCTGGAATGGCACCTGAGTCTGATGGCGGCATCTTCTCCGCTGGCAGCAATGCTGCTTTCAAAAAGCAACTCAACAAAGTCTACGGCTGGTACACGGGCGGCTTCATCGTCTTCGTGATCGCCTTGGCCATCCTGGAGCAAATGGGCTTGCCCCGCAACTGGATCGGCTATATTTTCCTGGCCGCCACCGTGCTGCTGTATGGCGGCATCGGTGTCATGAGCCGCACCAACGACGCCGCCGAATACTACGTGGCCGGGCGTCGCGTGCCCGCCATCTACAACGGCATGGCGACCGGCGCCGACTGGATGTCGGCCGCATCGTTCATCGGCATGGCCGGCACCTTGTACCTCACGGGTTACGGAGGTTTGGCCTTCATCATGGGCTGGACTGGGGGCTACTGTCTGGTGGCCTTGTTCCTGGCCCCTTACCTGCGCAAATTCGGCCAATTCACCATCCCCGACTTCCTGGGCGCCCGCTACGACGGCAACCTGCCCCGACTGTTGGGCATCCTGGCCGCCATTTTGTGCTCCTTCACCTATGTGGTGGCGCAGATCTATGGCGTGGGCCTCATCACCACCCGCCTCACCGGCGTGGCTTTCGAGCTGGGCATTTTCCTGGGTCTGGGCGGCATCCTGGTGTGTTCGTTCCTGGGCGGCATGCGCGCCGTCACCTGGACCCAAGTGGCCCAGTACATCATCCTGATCTTGGCCTACCTGATCCCGGTGGTGTGGCTGTCGGTCAAGCAAACCGGTATACCCGTGCCGCAAGCCATCTACGGCTACCAGCTCGAAAAAGTCACCGCCAAAGAGAAAGAGCTGATCGACGACCCGAAAGAAAAGGAAGTCATCGCCATCTTCAAGGCTCGCTCCGATGAGTTGGCTGAAAAACTCAAAGACGTCAAATCCGCACTCGAAGCCGACAAGGCCGCTGCGATGAAGAAAGTCGATGAGCTCAAGGCCGCCAACGCGCCTGAAGCCGAAGTGAAGGCCGCTGAAAAAGCCCTCGCCGCTGTGCCGCCCAACGAGGAAGCGGCCAAAAAAGCCTGGACCGCCGCCAAAACTGCGGCTGACGCACGCGCCCGCCCCCTGGCCGGCATGCCGCGTCACGCCAACCAGTTCGCGGGTGACCCCAACGGCGATGCCAAAGCCCAAGAGGCCTACAACACCTCACGCCTGAACTTCCTGGCCCTGGTGTTCTGTCTCATGGTGGGCACGGCCGCGTTGCCGCACATCCTGATGCGCTACTACACCACCCCCTCGGTGAAGCAAGCCCGCAGCTCGGTCACCTGGTCATTGTTCTTCATCTTCTTGCTCTACTTCACCGCCCCGGCTCTGGCCGTGCTGGTCAAGTACGAGGTCTTCACCGTCCTGGTGGGCACCCCGTTTGACAAGCTCCCCGCCTGGGTCAGCCAGTGGGCAGCCGTCGACCCGGCCCTGCTCTCGGTGTCTGACGTCAACAAAGACGGCCTCCTGCAATTGGGCGAAATGCGCATCGGCGGTGACATCGTGGTGTTGGCCACGCCAGAAATCGGCGGCCTGCCCTACGTGATCTCCGGCATGGTGGCCGCAGGCGGCCTGGCGGCCGCCCTGTCGACCGCCGACGGTCTGCTGCTGACCATCGCCAACGCCTTGTCGCACGACCTGTACTTCAAGATGATCGACCCCAACGCCTCCACAGCGCGCCGGGTCACCATCTCCAAAGCCCTGCTGCTGGTCGTGGCCTTGGCCGCCGCCTACGTGGCCGCGCAAAAACCAGCCGACATCCTGTTCCTGGTGTCTGCGGCCTTCTCCTTCGCTGCCGCTGCTTTCTTCCCGGCCCTGGTGCTGGGCATCTTCTGGAAGCGGGCAACCAAGTGGGGCGCCGTGGTCGGCATGATCGGTGGACTGGGCGTGACCTTCTATTACATGGTCACCACCCAGCCCTGGTTGCGCGGCATCTTTGGCATCACCTCGCCCATTGAACTGTGGTACGGCATACAGCCGATCTCGGCCGGCGTCTTCGGCGTACCGCTTGGGTTTGCGCTCATCATCATCGTCAGCCTCTTGACCCCGGCTCCGCGCCGCGAAATCCAAGAGCTGGTCGAGCATGTGCGCTACCCCAGCATCAGCGGTGACATCGACACCAAAGCCACCTGATGCCATGGCCCCCACCGGGGGCCATGCATGAGGACTTCGGGGCCCACACGGGCCCCGATTTTTTTGTGCCTTAAAAACGTGAACGCGGCTGGGTCAGTGGGATGCAGCGGCCCGCTCGCCTAAGCGCCGCCACACCTCGCGCTTTTGCTCATCACCCAGCGAACCCCAGTTGGCAATTTCATCTAAAGTGCGCAAACACCCCTCGCACCAAACGCTCTCATCGTTCATCACACACACCGACTGGCAAGGCGAAGGCAAATCCTTGGCCTGGCCCAAAACTTCAGGCAGTCTGCGCACCAGCCGGGCGATCACGGGCTTCATCCCGCCACCCCCGTTCGGCGCGAAGCCAGGGCGCGCGCCACCCGCGACGAAGTCGGCCGCCCCAACTGCCCACTGATGTAATGCCCCGCATCGGCCAGCGCACCCAGATCAATGCCGGTCTCTATGCCCATGCCATGCAACATATAAACCACATCCTCGGTCGCCACATTGCCAGTGGCGCCCTTCGCATACGGGCAGCCCCCCAACCCGGCCACCGAAGTATCAAACTGCCACACCCCCAACTCAAGCGCCGCCAAAGTGTTGGACAGCGCCTGCCCATAGGTGTCATGAAAATGCCCCGCCACCTGGTCTATTGAATAGTGGCGCAGCGTGGCCTCAAACGCCGCCTGCACCTGCTTGGGCGTCCCCACCCCAATCGTGTCGGCCACATAGGCATGCTCTATGCCTATGCCCTTCATCAATCCTGCCAAATACCCCACACGCTCGGGCGCGACCTCGCCCTCATACGGGCAGCCCAGACAACAGCTCATGGCACCACGCACCGCCACACCAGCGGCATGCGCGGCCTCCACCACCGGCGCAAAGCGCTCTATGCTCTCGGCGATTGAGCAATTGATGTTCTTCTGGCTAAACGCCTCACTCGCCGAGCCAAACACCACCACCGCATCGGGCCGGGTCAAAAGCGCCGCCTCCAAGCCTTTCAGGTTGGGCGTCAGCACCGAATAACGCACATCGGCGCGTCGCAGCAAACCCGCCATCACCTGTGCGTTATCGGCCATCTGCGGCACCCACTTGGGGCTGACAAAACTGGTCACCTCTATGTGCCGCACACCCGCCGCCTGCAAACGATGCACCAACTCAATCTTCACCTCGGCCGGCACCGGCGCACTCTCATTTTGCAGCCCGTCGCGCGGGCCCACATCAGTGATTTGAACTCGGGTGGGCAATGTCATGGGGTCATTTTAAAAAAATCCACACACACCACACGCCATCAGGGTTGATCGGCCTGCGTCAGGCGCAACAACTCGGCCCCCTCGGGCACCTGGTCACCCGGCGCATAAAGCAACTCGCTCACCTCGCCATCGGCCGGGGCATGCAAGGTGTGCTCCATCTTCATGGCCTCCATCACCGCCACCGCCTGGCCGGCCTGCACCCTATCGCCCACCTTCACCGCAAACGACAACACCTTGCCCGGCATCGGCGCCGTCAACTGCCCCCCCTTGGCGCTGCTGTCCCCCGCATGGGCCAGCTCATCCACGCCCATCAGGGCCACGGCCCCCTCGTTCATGAACACATGCACCTGCTCACCCCAGCCATACACACATGCGCTGTAGCGTTGCCCACCCCAGCTCATGTCCAGCCCATCGCCCCGGCGCTGCACCGCCAAAGGCAGGGCCGGCCCGTCATCCACCGCCAAAGCCAGCGCAGGCTGCGTGAGCAACACCGTGGTGTGCCCTTGCTCACCGCAGCGCCATTGCCAACGCCGCTGGCTGGGCCCATGGGCCTGAAAACCATCTGTGCGGGCCCAGGGGTCCACCCAAGCCGCCCCCGCTGCCCCAACCGTGGCACGCGCCTCATCCTCCAGCCACGCTTGCGTACTGGCCGCGGCCAGCGCCAGCGGCACCGACACGCCCGGGTGCTCAAACAAACGCTGATGCTCCCGGGTGATCAGGGCCGTATCCAAACGGGCCCGGGCAAAAGAGTCGGTCGCCAACACCCGGCGCAAAAACTGCACATTGGTCGCCAAACCCACGATCCGGGTTTCGGCCAAAGCCGCATCCAATCGGGCCAGCGCCTGCGCGCGATCCTCACCGTGCACAATCAGCTTGGCAATCATCGAGTCATAAAACGGGCTGATCTCATCGCCCTCACGCACGCCATCGTCAAAACGCACCGCCCCGCGCTCAAACGCCAGCGCCTGTGGCTTGCGATAAACCTGCAAGGTTCCGGTCGAAGGCAAAAACTGATGGTCCGGGTTTTCGGCACAAATCCGCGCCTCTATTGCATGGCCCCGCTGCACGATCTGGTCCTGCCGCAAAGGCAGCGGTTCACCCGCCGCCACACGCAACTGCCACTCCACCAAATCCAGCCCCGTCACCGCCTCCGTCACCGGATGCTCGACCTGCAAACGGGTGTTCATTTCCATGAAGTAAAACTTCATCGATTCGGGCCGCTCGTAGTCGGCCTGCTCCACAATGAACTCCACCGTCCCTGCGCCCACATAATCCACCGCCCGGGCCGCCGCCACAGCCGCCGCACCCATCCGCTCGCGCAACTCGGCCCCCAGCCCCGGGGCGGGCGACTCTTCCAACACCTTCTGGTGACGGCGCTGCACCGAGCAATCGCGCTCAAACAAATGCACCACCTGCCCATGGCTGTCGCCAAAAACCTGTATCTCTATATGGCGCGGGCGCTGCACATACTTCTCTATCAGCACCGCATCATCCCCAAAACTATTTCGCGCCTCGCGCTGACACGACGCCAACGCCGCCTCAAACGCCTCCCCCGACTCCACCACCCGCATCCCTTTGCCGCCCCCGCCCGCGCTCGCCTTGATCAGCACCGGGTAGCCCATTCGGTCGGCCTCGCGGCGCAACAAAGCCGGGTCCTGGTCTGCCTCGTGGTAGCCCGGCACCAGAGGCACCCCTGCCTGCGCCATCAAACGCTTCGATTCGGCCTTCAAGCCCATCGCCAAAATGCTCGACGGCTTGGGGCCTATAAAAACCAGGCCCGCATCGGCACAGGCCTGGGCAAACGCCTCGTTCTCACTCAAAAAGCCATAACCCGGGTGTATCGCCTGGGCCCCGCAATCGCGCGCCGCCTGCAAAATGCGCTCCCAGCGCAAATAGCTGTCCTGCGGGGCCGAGCCGCCTATTGCCACCGCCTCATCGCACATCGATACATGCTTGGCCTGCGCATCCGCCTCTGAGTAAACAGCCACCGTGCGTACCCCCAGTCGTCGGGCCGTGGCGGCCACCCGGCAGGCGATCTCGCCGCGATTGGCAATCAATATTTTTTTAAACATGGCGCCCTCAATCTCATTCAAGCCAACCGGGTTTGCGTTTTTGCAAAAAAGACTGCACCCCCTCTTTACCCTCGGCACTGGCACGTATATCGGCAATGCCAGCCACGGTGCGCTCAATCAGCGCCGCATCAATCTCTTGCCCGGTCACGTCCCGCAGCAACTGCTTGCATGCACGCAATGCATTGGGGCTCGCCTGCAACAGCGCCTGGCACAGGCCCTGCACCTGCTCATCCAAAGCCGCCTCGCTGGCCACCACTTCGCTCACCAAACCCAGGCGGTGCGCCTGCGCGGCATCAAAACGCTCAGCCGTCAAAAAATAACGCTGCGCGGCACGCGCCCCCATCGCCCTGATCACATAGGGGCTGATGGTGGCCGGAATCAAACCCAGCTTCACCTCGCTCAGGCAAAAACCCGCCGTGTCCATGCTCACTGCCATGTCACACGCCGCCACCAAACCCATGCCACCCGCATACACATCGCCCTGCACCCGCGCCACCGTGGGCTTGGGGCACTGGTCTATGGTGGCCAACATCCGGGCCAACTCCCCCGCATCTTGCAAATTTTGTTCGCGGCCATAGTCGGCCATCCGTCGCATCCAGTTCAAGTCAGCCCCGGCACAAAATGCCTTGCCCTCGGCGGCCAACACAATGCAGCGCACCGCCGGGTCTGCCCCCGCCGCCTCAAAAGCCTGCCGTATCTCGCCGATCAAGGCCTCATTGAACGCATTGCGCACCTCGGGGCGCGCCAAAGTCACGGTATGCACGCCCTGACTGGTTTGGGTCTTGAGGTATTCCATGCCTTACATCCTGAACAAACCAAATCGCGTCTCTTGCACCGGCGCATTCAAGGCCGCACTCAAACCCAGGCCCAACACCCGCCGGGTGTCAGCGGGGTCTATCACCCCGTCATCCCACAGCCGGGCGGTGGCGTAATAAGGGTGCCCTTGCTCCTCGTACTGGCGCCTGATCGGCGCCTTGAACGCCTCCTCCTCCTGCGCGCTCCACTGCCCGCCCTTGGCCTCTATGCCATCGCGGCGCACCGTGGCCAGCACACTGGCCGCCTGCTCTCCGCCCATCACACTGATGCGCGCGTTGGGCCACATCCACAAAAAGCGCGGCGAATACGCCCGCCCGCACATCCCGTAATTGCCAGCGCCAAAACTCCCGCCGATGATGAGGGTGAACTTCGGCACGGCGGCAGTCGCCACCGCCGTCACCATCTTTGCCCCATTGCGGGCAATCCCCTCGTTCTCGTACTTGCGCCCCACCATAAAGCCGGTGATGTTTTGCAAAAACACCAGCGGAATCTTGCGCTGGCAACACAACTCAATAAAGTGCGCCCCCTTCAAGGCCGACTCGGAAAACAAAATCCCGTTGTTCGCAATGATCCCGACCGGCATGCCCTCAATGCGGGCAAAACCGCACACCAGGGTCGCCCCATAACGCGGCTTGAACTCATCCAACTCCGAGCCATCCACCACACGGGCAATGATGTCACGCACATCAAAGGGCTTGCGCGCATCGGCGGGAATCACCCCATACAACTCGCGCGCATCAAACAGCGGCGCACGCGGCGCATGCACCGCAATATTGGGCACCTTCACGCGGTTCAGGTTGCGCACCGCCTGACGCGCCAGCGCCAAGGCATGCGCATCGTTTTGCGCCAAATGGTCGGCCACCCCCGACAAGCGGGTGTGCACATCGCCCCCACCCAAATCCTCCGCACTGACCACCTCGCCCGTGGCCGCCTTGACCAGCGGCGGCCCTCCCAAAAAAATCGTCCCCTGATCCTTCACAATGATCGTCTCATCGCTCATTGCCGGCACATAAGCCCCGCCTGCGGTGCAACTCCCCATCACCACCGCAATCTGCGCCAAACCCTGGGCACTCATATTGGCCTGGTTATAAAAAATACGGCCAAAATGATCCCGATCCGGAAACACCTCATCCTGATTGGGCAGATTGGCCCCGCCCGAATCCACCAAATACACGCAAGGCAAACCGTTTTGCTGGGCAATCTCCTGCGCCCGCAAATGCTTCTTCACCGTCATCGGGAAATACGTCCCGCCCTTCACGGTGGCATCGTTGCACACCACCATGCAATCGGTGCCGCTGATGCGCCCGATCCCGGCGATCAAACCCGCACACGGGGCATCGTTGCCATACATATTCAACGCCGCCAAAGGCGCCAACTCCAAAAACGGCGAACCCGGATCCAGCAACTTCAGCACCCGCTCGCGGGGCAACAACTTGCCCCGGGCCGTATGCTTGGCCCGCGCCGCCTCCCCGCCACCCTCGGCCACACGGGCCTGCTGGCGACGCAAATCCTCCACCAACTCGGCCATGGCCTGGGCATTGGCCTGAAAATCGGCAGATCGCGGGTTGAGTGAGCTGGCAAGCACGGGCATGGGCAAGTTCCTCCAAACCCTGTATTGTGGTTGACGTTTACGTAAACGTCAATTGGTGCAAATCCACCATGTCTTCAAACACCCGGCTGGCCCCGGCCTCACGCAACTGCTCGCCCTGGCCCAAGACGGCATACCCCCACACGGTGGCCCCGGCCGCCACCCCGGCCTGCACCCCCGTGGGTGTATCCTCCACCACCAAACAGCGGCCCGGCACCACCCCCAGCGCCTGTGCCGCCGCCAGGTACACATCCGGGTGGGGCTTGCTGCGCGGCATCTCATGCCCGCTAAACACCCGCCCTGCAAAAAAAGGCAGCATCCCCACCTGCCCCAGCATCATCTCCACCTTGAACCGATCGGCCCCCGAAGCCACCGCAATGCGCCCATTGCTGCGCCGGTGCACCTCGGCCACTGCCGCCAGCGCCCCCTCAATCGCCCGCAACTCGTTTTGCAAAGCCAGGTTGCGTCGGCGCATGAACTCACTCAGCCACTCCTCCGACCACGGCTGCCCCGTGTGCTGCTCAATCAAATCTCGGCGGCTGCGCACCGTGTGACCCACAAACAAATCCCAACACGCCTGCGGGCTCAGCCCCCAGCCCCGCTCCACCAACATCGCGTGCAAGACCCCGTTGGTGATGGGCTCGCTGTCGACCAGCACCCCATCACAATCAAACAACACAGCGTCAAACGGTCCCATGGGTCACAGCGCGCGCTGAATGATGATTTTTTGCACATCGCTCGTGCCTTCATAAATTTGGCACACCCGCACATCCCGGTAAATCCGCTCCAGCGGAAAATCGCTCACCACCCCATAACCCCCCAGGGTCTGAATCGCCGCACTGCACACCCGCTCGGCCACCTCGCTGGCAAACAACTTCGCCATGGCCGCCTCGCGCAAACAAGGGCGGTCGGCATCGCGCAAACTCGCGGCATGCCAAATCAACTGCCGCGCGGCCTCCAGCTGGGTGGCGCAATCGGCCAGCCTGAAACCCACCGCCTGGTGGTTAACAATCGCCGTGCCAAAACTCTCGCGCTGCTTGGCATAGTCTATGGCCACCTCCAGCGCACTGCGCGCCATGCCCAGGCTTTGCGCGGCAATGCCGATGCGCCCGCCCTCCAGCGCACTGAGCGCGATCTTGTAGCCCTCGCCCTCCTGCCCAATCAAATTCTCCGCCGGCACCCGGCACTGCTCCAGCACAATCTGCGCCGTGTCGCTGCTGTGCTGGCCCAGCTTGTCCTCCAAGCGCGCCACCACCCAGCCCGGCGCATCGGTCGGCACAATGAACGCGCTCATGCCCTTTTTACCCGCGCCCTGATCGGTCACGGCAATCACAATCGCCACCTGGCCGTTCTTGCCACTGGTGATGAACTGTTTGACGCCGTTGATGACGTAGCTGTCGCCGTCTTTCACCGCCATCGTGCG
>JACCDX011850171.1_pt1 | contig 35603 bp, 37 predicted proteins | sample 7449681 | NCBI WGS metagenome assembly JACCDX01 (sample SAMN15323450, study PRJNA562643) | freshwater metagenome | isolation source: river surface water | place: USA:Blue River Watershed | collected 2017-08-18
AGTTGGCCGATAGGCTGGGTCAGGGTGGTTGAAAAACTGTCCTGACTGCGGGGGATCTCATATTGGCTGGCATGGCGTCGTGCTCCTTGGCGCCGTGCGAGATTCAAGGGGGCTGGCCGGTTGTGTGGCGTGCCGCTGCGCAGCACAATTGGCGAGACACCAATCAGACGGCTACACATGTAGAACTGCTCGGAGAAGGCTTGTGGACGCGGGTTCAAATCCCGCCAGCTCCACCAATACACAATCCCCAACTCGTCTGAGTTGGGGATTTTTTTCGTCTGTTGGCGCGTGCCGCCCCGTGTTCTTGCGGGTTCCTGCGGAAACTTGCGGACTTCGCCAACCGCACCACTAGGGCGGTTCTGCGTCCGGTTCTCTCTCTTCCGACCATTTCTCTCAGCATTCCTCACGCCCGGGAACGGGCCGAAGTCCACAAGGCCCTCCGGCAGGCGCCAACAAGATCAACGACTTACAAGTGGACGAATCGAGCAGTTTGATTTCAGCATTGGCTACCAAGCAAAGATTGAAATGGTTGCATTGCTAACCATTTTTCTGTAGACTACACGCATGTTCGATCATTGCCTTTACTTCAACACGACATCCTTGGCCAGAAAACTGGAGAGGGAGTGGTCAGTTGCGTTCAAGCCATTTGGATTGACGCCATCGCAGGCGTTCATGCTGCGAGTCATTCTCACCAAGCCAGGACATCATCAAATTGAGCTTGCCAAAGAAATGAACATCACGAAGCCGACTGCTTCGCGCAGTCTTGATGGTTTGGCCCAATTAGGATTGATTGAACGTCGCGGCTCAAATAAGGACTCTCGAGGTGTCCAAATATTTCCAACGAACCACGCACTGCAGATTTTTGATGAGCTAAATGCAGCCAGTGGGGAAGTTACCAAGAAGTTCAAATCCCTGCTTGGGGCAGAGGAGTTTGATGGAATCGTGAGTCGACTACGAACAATCAGCAGCGCGATTGATTGATATTTTTTTGTGTAGATAGTTGCATAGCTAACCAAAGGAGAAATGCCATGCCCATCCTCAATGTCAAAGTGAGCTCGGACCCATCACCAGATCTGACCAGTCAGATCAATTCGCTTCTGCTGGACATTACGTCGCGCATTTTGAAGAAAAAGCCGGAACTGACGGCTATTGCTATCGATTATGTTTCCCGTGATCACTGGTCAATCGGAGGAAAGTCTCTTCGCGATCTTGGCAAAAATAGTGTCTATTTCGACATCAAAATCACAGACGAAACAAATACCAAAGACGAAAAGGCGAGATACATCGCTGAAGCTTTCACAGGGTTTGAAAAATTATTGGGTGAACTTGACGAAAAAAGCTACGTCTATATCCAAGATGTAAGAGCGGCCACTTATGGATATGGCGGAAGAACTCAAGAATACAGATACCAGAACTCATGATTTTTGAATTGCTGAGCTGAGAGACGTAAATCGCAAATCGTAGACGTCTGCTGCAACGCCGATGCCTGCAACAGCAGCCTGTTGAAGTCGCCATGCGAACTTGCGCGCTCCAGCTACGCATTCAACATCCGCCAGCACTGCCAGTTGCTTGAGCCAACTAACCTGCTCATGTAGCAGGAGCCGGGCAGAACCGGAAGTTCCGGCAAGCAGCAGCGGGATCGGGCGGACAAGCCTCTTCAATTCTGCAAGGACTAAACTACGAACCAAAGTCGCTAGAGATTCTTCCTGTAAATGAAAAGGTCAAGACATGGCAAAGCTACACGATTTCGCTTCCTCAATTATCTGGACTGGAAACCGTGGAGAGGGAACCCGCGCCTACAAAGGTTACGACCGGACTTGGGATATTGCTTTGCCCGGCAAGGACATCATTCATTGTTCGAATGATCCTCTCCTTGGAGGTGATCCAACCAAGATGAATCCTGAAGATCTTCTGATTTCGGCTTTGTCCGCATGCCACATGCTTTGGTATTTACATCTTGCGAGCAATGCTGGGATCGTTGTTACAGGCTACCGTGACGATCCGGTTGGCCAAGGTGAGACTCTGCCAAATGGCGCAGGACGGTTTCTTTCTGCAGTTCTCCGTCCAAAAATTTCAGTGCAAGAGGGCGTAGATTTGGAGTTTGCTGGTGAACTTCACCATAAAGTTCATGACTTTTGCTTTATTGCTCGATCAGTTAATTTTCCCGTGAGCTATGAGCCAACTTTCAATGTAGTCGCTCGATAAGCATTTACGAACACCGCCACTCAATGTCCGCAATTGGTTACGTCCTGAACAGCCCCGGGTTTTGAGGAGGCTCCAAACTTTGAGAAGATGTAGCCATGAACAAGAAATCGAATCGTTTTTCACCAGAAATGCGCGAACGCGCTGTACGCATGGTGCAGGAACACCGAGGCGAGTAACAAGCCTTGTCCGCGCTTCAGAGAGCGTTGCTTCATCAAAAATGGATACCAATGCGGTACGTAGCGGCTCGCTCGAATAGCGAGAGGAAACTGTGCCGCCAAATGTCCACCTCTTCTGCTTGAAGATACTCGGCCCCTTTTCGCGATAAAGCTCTGTAACCTTTTAAACCGGAATGCCGAATGCAATCGCGGCGGCGATGATCGAACCAGTGCTCGTGCCGGCTATCAGATCGAATTCACTGTCGAAAACTGTGCTGAATTCCCTCTGAATACGCTCAAGGACATGACTAGCATAGATTCCCCGAATCCCACCACCATCAAGTGCGAGCAATTTCATCGTGACCACTCTCCTTGACGGTAACGTGCCTGATCAAACGCTCTGTGAAATTGATGGACCGTGGGAATGTCTTTTGGAAACCGATCTTTCCAACCAGGTGCTCGCTCTTCAATAGGCGCCATTGCTAAAACAACATCGTTCATGCTGAGACTGAAATAATCTGTGTAGATGGCGCCAAGTGCGCTGCGCAGGTGCTGAGCTTCCCATGAGTCCAGCTCTTGCCCATTGGCTGCATATTCGGATAGCGCTGCGATTGCCAGATCAACAACAGCGGATTGTTTAGCCGCTTTGGACATAGCGGCCCACTGAGCATCATCTGGGGCATTGGCCAGTAGTGCTTTTCTGTTCATGATCTCGGTCCTTCACATGGAATTCAGGTGCTTGCCGATTCTGGCAAGTAGCTGATCAAAATCTGGCTGTCCCTGGTAATAGAGTGCGGAAGACTTTCTGTATTCCCGTGCGAAAAGCTCCCGTTGCTCCGAATCGGTCAAGGTGAATGCCGGATTCTTGGCGATCGCCAATTCGTCGCCTGACCGAAAGCGCTGCTCTTTCCGCTCTTGATAAGCGGGCTTTTTCATGAATTCCTGAACTTCCTGTATATCAAGCAGGCAGTACACATCGTAGTAGTGCCGTAGGAAGTTGGCCGGGAACTCTTTGGCCTCAGCCAAGCGCCGGTACTTGGTCGAAATGGTTTGGAGTTTCTCGACGAAAGTGTGTGTCGGCGCGTAGCAGGGGACATCCACCGCCCGGTTGTCAATCACTTGCACGCCTCGGTCAATCGCGAAATCCAAGGCCCAAGAAGAGATCGTGAACGGTCGGTTGGGCGCTGTATCGTCAAACCCCAGCTCCAACAGGATGCCGTCTTTCACTCCAGCCAGCGCGGCTGCACGGGGCGAGTAAAACAGGCGAATGCCTGCGCTGCGCATTTTGTCGTCATCGAAGAAGGTGTCACGCTCTACGCTGTCGATGCCAGGAATATTGATGCGCTTGGCCAGTTCGTCGTAATACGCCTGGCGAGAGGCGATGTGAGCTGGTTTGTCTTGGTTGCGGCCGATTTTTACATCCATATCGGTCGGTGGCTCGATACGGATGTCGATGTCCTCAGAGAACCGATGGATCACCCCAAAGCCTTTGGACAGGGAGGTGCCGCCTTTGAGTTCAAACACAAAGCCCTGGGCTTGTAGGCCCCAAAGCCCGTGCATGATCCAGTAATCTTTCTCGACCAGCATGGGGTCGAGGCCTCGATCGTTGGCAACAACTGCCAGCAATTGATCGAAATCGCGTCGCTCGTGAAGAAACTCAGCCACCGGTCCACTCCCGGAACCGTTTACGGGTGGCCATGTTGCCGTAGCTGTCTACAGCATCTTTCAGGCGCTTCACATCGAAGGAGGGTAGCTTGCTGTGAGCCTGGTTGAGAACCTCATCGCGGTCCTCGGCCAGTTCGTCCAAGTTGTTTAGCAGATCAACGTAGAGGAACTCGCGGGATAACTTCTTAGGGAAGCGGGGCTTCACTCGAAAGTCGAACTGTCGGTTGCCTAGCCGGAAGACGCCGTGGCGCTTATGGTTGTAGACCAATGTCCGGTTGTAGAGCTGGGTGGTGCCCAAGCCAACTGCGTTGTAAGACGAGGGCGAAAACACCAGGAATTCCTTGTCCCGCAGAAATCCTTTTACAACCTGATCGTCGGCTGGGGGGAGGGGGCCAAAGTTCGATTGCTTGGGAGCGTGGTAAAGCCCTTGGGCCAGCTTTTGAAGTTTGCCAATTGATACCAGCTCACGTAGATGCCGATCCACCGCATTGCTCAGGCGAGCGAGATCCTCCCGCCGATAGACGTGACCGGCTTTCAGCTCATCCGCCAGCTGCGCAGTGGCACCTCGCAGGGATGAGTTTGGCAGTGTGACGGTCGTTGGCATGAAAGATTTCTCATTGAAGTTTCATGCATTTTAGCGCGTTTTGCCCATCGTGTCATCTGGCCAGTAATGCGCCAGAGCTAAACTGCCCCCGTGTGCACAAATTTCACGCCAACCAAGCGCGCCCAGTGGGTCAAGGAGAAACTGGGGGTGGATCTGCCTTCAGGTTTCCCCGATGAGGCCTACCCGGGGTTCGCAGCCCCCGTGGTCGTGAAGAGCCACCAGACAGGGCGAGTGGCTTGCGGCCTCGCCAGGTTCGGCCTCATCCCTTCGTGGGCCAAGGACGACAAGATCAGTCGCCACACCTATAACGCTCGCAGCGAGACAGCGGCTGAAAAGCCCAGTTACCGCGCAGCCTGGCGACACCGGCAGTATGGCCTGGTGCTGGTCGACAACTTCTATGAACCCAGCTACGAATCGGGCAAAGCGGTGCGCTGGAAGATCGACCTGGCCTCCGGTGACCCCTTCGGCATCGCCTGCCTGTGGGACCGATGGACAGACCCAGCCTCTGGGGAGCTGGTGGTCAGCTTCTCCATGCTCACGGTCAATGCTGATGAGCACTCGGTCATGTGCCAGTTTCACAAGCCGGGAGATGAAAAGCGGACGCCCGTCATCATCGACGCAGAACTGCATGACACATGGCTCAGCGCAGACCCAGCCAAAGCGGCGGAGTTGATGACCTGGGCGCACATGCCTAAGATGCGGGCAATGGCTGCGCCGAGAGCCTGATTAATGGCGTTCCCCCAAACCTGTTGGCACTGATCGAGCTATGGGGATTGCTGGTCGAGCCGCTGATGTACCTCAGGGATGATCTGAAGCAGACCCAGGCCTGCGCCGAACGGCTCTGTCCGTGACAATCCGCGCCAACACGCAGATGCGGTCATTTTGGAAATTTCAGATCAATCGATAAACAGTGGTGATGACGGCATGCAAAACCGGTCCGCTGTTTGGCTCGGACCGGGTCACTCTGAGGGTTCACGTTTTGAATGAATAACCACAGGCTTTGTCAGAAAAAGGGTAAACCCGATCCAGTAAGACGTGTCGCCTTTTTTACAATGATCGAGCCATCATCCCTGACTACCAGGTTGAGGGTTCTTTTTTTTACACAGGAGTTTCTACATGGATCGTCGTTCCATTTTGAAAAATGCCGGTATCGCTGGCGTCTTGGCCGCAGGTGTCGCACCAGCGGTTCACGCTCAGGCAGCCATTCGCTGGCGTCTGACTTCGAGCTTCCCGAAAGCGCTCGATACGTTGTTTGGCGTCAACGATGTCTTTGCGGGCAAAGTCAAGGAAATGTCGGGTGGCAAGTTTGAAATTTCCACCCACGCCGCCGGCGAACTGGTGCCGGCTTTTGGCACCATTGACGCCACCAAAGACGGCACTGTGGAGATGTCCAACACCGCTCCGTATTACTACTTCGGTAAAGACGAGGTGTTTGCGCTGGGTTGTGCCATTCCCTTCGGTCTGAACAGCCGCCAAATGACCGCCTGGATGTACCAAGGCAACGGCATGAAACTCATGCGTGAGTTCTACGCCAACTACAACATCGTCAATTTCCCCATGGGCAACACCGGTGCACAGATGGGTGGCTGGTTCCGCAAGCCCATCAAGTCCCTGGCTGAATTCAAGGGTACCAAGTTCCGCATCGGCGGTTTTGCAGGCCGGGTGGTCGAGCGCATCGGCGGCGTGCCCCAAAACATTCCGGGCGGCGAAATTTATCAAGCCCTTGAAAAAGGCACCATCGATGCCGCCGAGTGGGTGGGTCCGTATGACGACCTGAAATTGGGCTTCTACAAAGTGGCCAAGAACTACGCTTACCCCGGCTGGTGGGAAGGTGGTCCCCAGCTCGATCTGCACATCAACAAAAAGGCCTGGGACAGCTTGTCGGGCGAAAACAAGGCCATCATTGAGTCGGCTGCGGCTTTTGCCCACCTGGACATGCAGGCGCGCTACGACGCCCGCAATGCGGACGCCCTGAAGTCTTTGGTGGCCAATGGCGCCAAGTTGTTCGCATTCCCCAAAGATCTGATGGATGCGGCGTTCAAAGAGTCGATGGACATCTACGCCGACTTGGGCAACAAAAACCCGAACTGGAAGAAAATCTACGGTGACTATGCGGCCTTCCGCAAAGACGCCAACCAGTGGTTCCGTTTCACTGAAGCCCGTTTTGACAGCTACATGCAAGGCGCCAAGCTCTGATCGAAGATCCAGACAACGCTGTCACTCGGGTGCAGCGTTTCTGAGTGGCTCCTGCAGCCCCGTCGCGGAAGCTTCGGGGCTTTTTCATGGGCAAAAAAAATGGCCACACTCGGGTGGCCACTTGTGAAGACGCAAAGAAGAAGTTGCAGTGGGGTGACTTATTTCTTGTCTTTCATTTCGCGCTCCAGAGCCCGCGCCGGATCCTCGGCAGGGTCATCCTCATCAGGGTCGTTGGCGTCTGATTGAGCCTCGTCTTGCAACATTTGCTCCAGCGCTGTATCGGCATCGATCAAGGTCTTTTGTTGCATGCCGCCGGTGACGAGTTGGGGATAAATGATGATGGCCAGCACCATGATCAATTGCAATACGATGAAGGCGATCGAGCCCTTGTAAATTTGGCTGGTGCTGATGGCCGCAATGTTTTGGCCTGTGACCCGATCCTGGTAATCCGATTTCGGGGCGACGCTGCGCAAATAAAACAGGGCAAAACCAAAAGGCGGCGTCAGGAACGAGGTTTGCAGGTTCATGGCAATCATGACTCCAAACCAGATCATGGCTTGGTCCGGGGTCATGCCCGGCACCAAGGCCGGCAGGATTTTTTCGGCCACCGGAGCCAGCATCGGGATGACGATGAAGGCGATTTCGAAAAAGTCGATGAAAAAGCCCAGGAAAAAGATCAGCAGGTTCACGATGATCAAAAAGCCCCAAGCGCCGCCCGGGATCTTGTCGAACAGGTGTTCAACCCAAATGTGACCATCGGCGGCATTGAAGGTGAAACTGAACACCGTCGAGCCAATCAGGATGAACAGCACGAAGGTCGAGAGCTTGGCGGTGTTGTCCAGGGCTTGTTTGAGCAGATCGAAACCCAACTTGCGTTTGGCCGTGGCCATGATCAGCGCACCCACCGCACCCATGGCCCCGCCTTCGGTCGGGGTCGCCACGCCCAGAAAAATGGTGCCCAGCACCAGGAAGATCAGGATCAGGGGAGGCATCAGGACAAACGTCACTTGCTCGGCCAGCCGCGAGAGCAGACCCAGACGCGTTAAACGGTTGAGGGTCGACAGCAACAGTGCCGTCAAAGAGCCCACGGTCATTGACATGATCACGATTTCGTCGCCAGGGGCAGGCTCGGTGCGTCCTAACCAGGCGCCCAACAGTTGATCATGATGCATTGACCAGGCGTAACCCACCACCGCACACACCAGCATCAGCACCAGCAAAGAGCGGTGACCCGAGCTGCCGGTGTCTTCGCGGTAAATGCGGGCTTCGGGGGGCAATGCGGGCACCCATTGGGGACGCAGCAAGGCGATGGCGACGATGAAAGCCAAATAAAGACCCACCAGCAGCAAGCCAGGGAGCAGGGCTCCCGCGTACATATCGCCCACAGATCGCCCCATTTGGTCGGCCAGGACGATCAGAACCAACGAAGGAGGGATCGCCTGAGCAAGGGTTCCCGAGGCGGTGATGGCGCCCGTGGCAATCGATCGGTTGTAGCCGTAGCGCATCATGACGGGCAATGAGATCAGGCCCATGGAGATCACGGCAGCGGCCACCACGCCGGTGGTGGCGGCCAGCAAGGCCCCCACCAGGATCACGGCGATGGCCAGGCCGCCCCGCACGGGACCAAACACCTGCCCCACGGTCTCCAGCAGGTCTTCGGCCATGCCGGAGCGCTCAAGGATGATGCCCATGAAGGTGAAAAACGGGATGGCCAGCAATGTGTCGTTTTGCATGATGCCGAAAATCCGCAAAGGCAGGGCCTGGAACAAGGTCGGCGGAAAAAGCCCCGCTTCCATGCCGATGAAGCCAAACCCCAGGCCCGTGGCGGCCAGTGCAAAGGCGACCGGAAAACCGGTGAGCAACAGCACCAGCAAACCGCCGAACATGATGGGGACGAATTGTTGAGCCAAAAAAGAGCTTTCCATGAGGGTCTCCGTCGTGCGTCAGGCGTTGGCTTGATCAGCCAGTGGATCGGGCCCTGCGCCTTTTAAAAAGACCCAGCGCTTGATCAACTCGGAGATCCCTTGCAGCAGCAAAAGTGCGAATCCGGCAGGCACCAGGGCGTACACCGGCCACCGGATCAGGCCCCCGGCATTGGAGGACATTTCACCAGATTGCAAGGCCTGCACAAAGAGAGGCCAAGCCAGGTAAAAGCAAAGGATGCAAAAGGGGAACAAGACCAAAATGATGCCCCAGAAATCAATCCAATTGCGGGTACGGGCACTGAGCTTGGCCGAAACGAAATCGATCCTCACATGGGCATTGTGCAGCAGCACGTAGCCTGCGCCCAGCATGAAAACCGCAGCGAATAGATACCACTGGATTTCGAGAAAGGCGTTGGAACTGAGGTCAAAGAGTTTGCGAACCACCGCATTGCCTGCGCTCAGCAAGGTGGTTAACAAAATCAGCCAACCTGTTGCTTTGCCGACCATGACATTGAGTGAATCGATGCTGCCAGATATGCGCATGAGGGTGTTCATAGGATTATTCACAGCCTTAGGAATCGACGCATTTTAAGTGGCGTCCACACCGATCAGGCTTTCCGAGTCGTAAAACACTCTAATTTGATGGACTACTGGACTGAATCGGATTGAATACCAATGGTTAACCCTGATGGTGCCGCGAAGGGGGCTCCGAATGGCTCTTGGACTTGTGTCGCGGGCGATGTGGTCAAGACTTGCGGGCCAATTGCAGTTGGTGCAAGGTGATCTTGCGCACTTCCACCTGGCTGGTTTCGATGTGTGTTTTGAGCAGCATTCGGCTTTGTTCAACACGTTTTTTCAAAATCGCTTGCAAGATCTTGCCGTGCTCTTCAAAGGTGGCCTCGATCCGCGGCCGTTGCGTGAAGTCGAGCCGTCGGATGATGCGAATGCGGTCGGTGATGTCGCGGTGTGCCCGCAACATTTCAGTGTTGCCGGTGGCATCGACCAGCGACTGATGAAAGGCTTCATCCCAGGCGGATACTTCGTGTGGGTCTATGCTGCGCCGGGTTTTGGGAACCAGCCATCGTCGGGCCAATTCCTCCAGGATTTGTTCACTGCGCTTGGGGTCGCCCCGGGTGCGACCCTCGCACAAGCGTTGCACGGCTTCGGTCTCAATCAGCACACGCAAGTCGTACAACTGGTCAAAGCGCTCAAAGTCGAACGGCAACACCCGCCAGCCGTTTCGGAACTGCACCTCGACCTGGCCTTCTTGTTGCAGCCGCACCAGAGCCTGCCGCACGGGCGTGCGGGACACCTGCAACCGATCACAGACTTCTTGCTCGGTGAAGCGGTCGCCGGGCACCCAAACGAAATGGCTCAGGTCGTTTTTGAGGCGGTCATAGACTTCGTCGGCCAGTGACACGCGCAACAGGGGGGAAGCACTCATGCTGCCAGCATACCTGAGCCCGGTGCGATCATGATCCCCGGGGTCAACGCCGGACCTCGCGCTGGAACACTTCGAGGCTGCGCTTTTTGGTCGCCACAAAGCTGGCTTCGGTCAGCGTGGTCACGGTGCGGGGGCGCGGGTCGGTGTAATCGAGGATTTCGGCAATCGAGGTCGGGCGTTTGGTCAACAGCAACACCTGATCGGCCAGATACACTGCTTCTTCCAGGTCATGCGAGACCAGCATCATGGTGGTGCCCGTTTGCATGAACACCTCTTGGAGTTTCTCCCGGATGAACAGGGTCATCTCAAAGTCCAGTGCCGAAAACGGCTCGTCCAGAAAGAGCACCTCGGGCTTAGGGGCCAAAGCCCGCATGATCGAGGCGGTTTGCTGCTGACCCCCGGAGAGTTCGTAGGGATAGCGATGCAGATCGAATTTGACATCGAAAGAGGCCACCAACTCCTCCATGCGTCGGTCGACTTCGACTTTGCTTTGGCCCAACAACTTCAACGGGTAGGCGATGTTGTCGATGGTGCGCATCCAGGGAAACAGGGCTTCGCGGTAGTTTTGAAAGACATAGCCGATTTTGGTTTCTTTGAGCGACTTGCCATCGAACAGGATTTCGCCCCGGTCGATCGGAACCAGACCAGCGATCATGTTGATCAGCGTCGATTTGCCACAGCCGTTGGGGCCAAAGATCGAGACGATTTTTCCTTTGGGGATGTCGAGGTCGAAATCTTCGTACAAAGGCCAACCGGCGAAGTACTTGGTCAACCCCCGGATGGTGATGTGGGTGCCTGCGGGACCTGGCCGGAAAGCGGGTTTGGGTACATCAGCGTAGACCGGTCCGTTGATCACTGCGTTCATCTTCCACTCCAATGCACGATGCGCTTTTCAAGCGCCAGAAACAACACATTCAGGGCGTAGCCCAAAATCCCTGCGGCCATGATGGCGGCATACATGACCCTCACGTTCATGACCTGCTGGGCGTCGATGATTTTGTGACCCAGGCCGCTCTCCGAGCCAATGAACATCTCGGCCACGACCACGATCACCAGCGCCATCGAAACCGCAGAGCGCAGCCCGACAAAGGTGGGTTGGAGGCTTTCCCAGAACAGCACATCTTTGAAAATCTGCCAGCGGGTGGCCCCCATCACCTTGGCCGCAGCGACCCTTTGCTTGCGAGCGTTGATGACGCCATAGGCACAGTTGAAGATCACGATCAAAAATGCCCCAAATGCGGCAATGGCGACTTTGTTGATGTCATTGATGCCAAAGATCAGCAAAAACAAGGGGATCAGCGCCGACGCCGGGGTGGATCGGAAGAAGTCGATCAGGAATTCCACGCTGCGATAGGCCCGTTCGTTGCTGCCCAAAGCGATGCCCAAGGGCATGCCGGCAGCCGTCGCAATGGCAAAGGCATACAAGGTGCGCTCCAGCGTGACCATGAAGTGTGGCAGCAGCACCGGGCCGGCCATGCCATTGACCAAGGTCAGCAAGGTGTCGACCGGGGCCGGCAGCAAGATGGGTTTGATCAACCCGAACCGGACCACCAGATCCCAGATCAACAACAAAACGATGGGCCCCAGCAGGGGCAGCGCCCGCCCCCAGTCCCAGCGCGAGGGGATGGCTGGAGCTGCCCGGGACTCTTGGGTTTGCCACGGCGCAGAAGCACCCGGGGCCACAGGTTGAATCGGTTGAGTCATGATGCCCTTTCAACCTTTGTAGAGCAGGGCGCCCACATCGACCTTGCGGCTGAAAATCCCGCGCTCGGTGAAGAGGTCAAAGAATTTCTGGAAATAAGCGATGTCCGAAGATTTGAATTCGTTCGACATCATGTAATCTGCCATCGGCACCTCTTGGGTCAAAGCTCCCTCGATGGCGGTGTGGCCCCTGAGGTAGGGACGCGCTTGTGCCGGGTTCTGTCGCACCAAATCAACACCGCGTTTGTAAGCGGCGATGTAGCGTCGGGTGACGTCAGGGTATTTTTTAATGAAATCAGTGGTCAGGCTGGCCGAGCCGCCATGCCACGGTGCCATGGGATCGCCCAGCACATACTTGGCGATCACGCCTACTTCGAGGTTGCGGGTGGTGCCATTGAGGCGCCCCACCGTTCCGGTCGGCTCTAACGTGTAGCAAGCATCCACTTGGCCGGAAGCGATGGCCGCAATGTGCTGGCCGATGGGCAGCTCGACCACGCTGAAGTTTTTGGCGCCGGCACGTTCCAGCACGGTGCGCGCCAACACCACGTTTTGCACCCCGGGTCCACAAGCAACGCGTTTGCCGCTGAGTTCGCTGATGGCTTTGATGGGGCTGTCTTTAGCGACGATGAACTCGTCGAGCACGAATTTTTGGTTGGTCGGATTGGTGCAAATGATTTGCAGCAGTCCCGGTTGAGCGATTTCGGCGATGCCCAGGGCTGCCGATGCTGTTCCATTGGAACTGCCTTCGGCGCGCCCCGCGATCATGGCCTCGGCGACTTGTTGCGGACTGGCCAGCTTGAGGGGTTCGACATCCAGCCCGGCTTCTTTGAAATAGCCCAACTCCAGGGCCGCAAAAAAAGGTAAACCCGAGGCCACCGGCCAGTAGCCGATGCGGATTTTCGGATTGGTTTGTGCCCGGACCAGCGCGGGCGCACCGATGCTGACCAATGCCGCGCCTGCGGCCTGGAGCACGCGACGCCTTGGCAAGGGCTGGTTGCGCATTGAGGTGGACAAGGGCACACAGGGGGTGGGGTGGGTCATGGATTTCTCCTTCAGAGCTAGGGTTAAGAACACGGGGAAGAGGTCAGGGCATCGCAGGCTTGAGCGGCCATATAGGCGCGCCAGCCGCCGTGGTGGCTGATGTCGGTGGCGTCATGCAGGGCGCTGGGCTCACACAAAAAGCCTTGTATGGTGCGGCCGTCTTGCAAGCTCAGCGAACCGATCCCCAAGGGAGGCGGGATCTCGGCCACGAAGGCACCATATTGGTTCAGGGGAATGGCCCACACTTCCACTTCGATCGAGCAGCCAGATTCGGGATCGACACGAATCAGGCCGGGTTTGGGAGGCTGGCTTCCCCTCAAGGCATGGAGTCGATAACGGGGCGCAGTTCGGGTGGTTTCCAGCAACCGCGCCCCGCGTCGTGTCAGTTGACCATTGAGTGGCATGCCACTCAGGTGTGCCCCCACCACGGCCAGCAGGGTTTCGGATTGGCCCGAGCAATCAGGACCTGGCGGTTGGGGGGGGATGAAGTCTTCAGGGCTGTGCCCTGTGCTGAAGTGTGTGTTCAGGGGCGTCATCCCGGTCTGGCTACAGGCATGAAAGCGGGTGCCCCAATCGGCCAAAGGCCAATCGGCGCCGGCTGGTGCGATGAAGGTCACACCGAAAGGCAATCCATCGGTGCGCCAGCCCGATGGCACGGACAAGGCGGCGTAATCGAGCAAATTGACGAAATTCGTGTAATGTCCAAGTCGACGATTGAGTTCGACCGGCTGCGATTGCATCTCATCGATGCGCACGTGGGTGGGTGCGGTGGGCACCACCATGAAGTCGATGGTTTGCCACATGGGACGCACTTGTTGCTGGATTTCGCGCAGGGCCAATTGGGCCTCGAACACATCGGTGGCACTGAATTGACGCGCCTGCGCAATGATGCTGCGCACGGGTTCGATCACGCAGGATTCATGGGCGTCAAAAAAATCCCGAATCGCGGCATGCCGTTCAGCGATCAGGGCGCTGCCATACAGCAAGTCAGCGGCTTGAGCCAGCGGGGCATAGGGGATGGTCACCAGTTCTGCGCCCATGTCCCGCAGGCGTTTCAAGGCTTGCTCAAAAGCCGCTTGAGAGGCCGTGTCGCCATAGAACGTGGTGTCATCCGGGACGCCGATGCGGGGCTTGTCCGGAAAGGGGTGGGTGCGCCATGGCAAGTCTTGGGGCGAGCGCGAGAAGGGGTCTTGGGGGTCATGGCCGGCAGCGACCATGAGCACCCGCCAGGCCAGGGGGACGCTGCGGGCAAAGATCGACACCACATCGACACTCTGAGCTGCAGGCAATACGCCAACGGTACTGATGCGCCCCCGGCTGGGTTTCAGACCCACGATGTGGTTGAGGCCTGCAGGCACGCGCCCGGACCCTGCGGTGTCCGTGCCCAAGGCGAAGTCGACCTGCCCGGTGGCGACCACATAGGCCGAGCCGCTGCTGCTGCCGCCACTGACATAAGCCGGGTTGATGGCGTTGGGCACCGCCCCATAGGGGGAACGGGTACCGTTCAGGCCACAGGCGAACTGATCGAGGTTGGTCTTGCCCGCCAACGATGCACCAGCCTGGAGCAGATGCCGCACCACGGTGGCGTGTTCAGAAGGGGTGCGGGCATAAGCGGGGCAGGCGGCCGTGGTGGGAACCTGAGCCACGTCGATGTTGTCTTTGACCGCAAACACCAATCCATGCAAGGGGCCATGGGCAGGGGCGCCAACGGGGGATGTTCGCAATGGCGCATCGAACCGGGTGATCCAGGCGGCATGACCATCGGTGCAGGGCAAGGTCGATGAGGAGGGCTGTGTCATTTTGGTGCATCCAAACTTGTATCCAAGATGCACGCAAGCATCGTGCCACTTCCGCCATGCCATCCGGACCGGAAAGACGGGTTGGGGTGCCCATGGCCCTGATGCCCGTAGGACAAAGGAGCCGTCATTCCTCAGGTCTGCGCTACGATAGCCACAGAATATGGATCAAGGCCCCATGTCAGACCCTTACCTGAAATTCGTCAATTCCAACCTTGGCCATCGACTCAGCGGCCTGTTGGGGTTGCCCCAGCCGGTGCCTTTGGAGCGCTATCAGCCCGGACAACCGGTGGTGCAAGGGGATGTGCTGATGGCCGCAATGCCCGATGCCCAGGCCGCCCGGGCCTTGGTGCAAGCCTGTCAGCGCCTGCAGTTGTCCACTTTGTCGCATCGAAGTTGGCCCGGCTGGACGGCTTTGGCCAATGCCCATGGCTTGCTCAGCGGGCCGTGGCACTTGGGGGATCAACCCGGCGGGCGAGTCAAAGCCTTGGTGATCGATGCCACCGGCTTGTCCACGGTGGCGCAGACCGAGCACATTCACCAGTGCCTTCATGAAACCGTTAAAAGCATCTTGCCTTGCGGGCGGGTGTTGGTGTTGGGGCGTCCGCCGGAATCCGCCCAAGGGGTCGAGCAGGCGGCCGTGCAAAGGGGGTTGCTGGGTTTGGTCAAGTCGCTGGCCAAAGAACTCAAGCGCGGCATCACTGCTCAATTGGTCGAGGTGGCGCCGGGCGCTGAAGATCGGCTTGAAGGTTGTTTGCGTTTTTTGTTGTCGCCCCGCAGTGCCTATGTGTCGGGGCAATGCGTACGGCTCGATCCCGTCGATGCTCCGCAACCGTTCGATCCGGCGGCTTGGCTGGCGGGGCAGACCCTCATGGTGACCGGCGCAGCGCGCGGCATAGGGGCTGCCATCGCCTCCACATTGGCTCGCGAAGGCGCCCGTGTGATTTGTGTTGACGTGCTTCAGGCTCAAAACGAATTGCATCAGGTGGCCGAGCGCATCGCGGGACGCGCCTTGGTGTTGGACATCACGGCTCCCGATGCACCAGAGCAGATCGTGCAAGCCGCATTGGCCGACGGGGGCTGGAACGGGGTGGTGCATAACGCTGGTATCACACGCGACAAGACCTTGGCGCGCATGTCGGCTCATGGGTGGCAGTCGCTGATGCAGGTCAATCTGTCGGCGCCTGTGCACATCAATCAGGCTTTGCTCGATGCGCAGGCACTCAGGCCCGCAGCCCGCTTGGTGGCCGTGTCGTCCATCTCGGGCATCGCCGGCAATTTGGGTCAAACCAACTATGCGTTTTCTAAGGCCGGGGTGATCGGCATGGTGCAGGCCCAGGCTCCGCATTTGCCGGCCGGCATGGCCATCAATGGCGTAGCCCCGGGTTTCATCGAAACTCAAATGACGGCCACGATCCCGATTGCCATCCGAGAAGCAGGACGGCGCATGAATGCCATGGGGCAGGGGGGGCAAGCCGTCGATGTGGCCGAGGCCATTGCCTGGTTGCTCAGTCCGGCGTCTCAGGGCATCAACGGCCAGATCTTGAGGGTTTGCGGTCTCAGTTGGCTGGGTGCTTGACGCCATGCACCATCGGGTCATTCAACCGTCCAGCACGGCCCAGGTTTTGTTTCGTGCCCTGACCAGCAGTTTCAAGCGCCCGGGTCGGGTCAGTGCATTGCCAGCCCTGACCCTGGAAATGCCTGAAGTCGTGATCCGAGCCGAACACTTGGCGGCTTACGCACAAGTGTGTGGTTTTGAAGTCCAAAATCAGGTGCCCCTGACCTACCCCCAGGTGCTCGCTTTTCCCTTGGTCATGGACTTCGTCACCACCGACTGCCCCTGGCCGGCCATGGGCACGGTTCATTTGTCCAACGCCATCACCCAACATCAGCCATTGCGGGTGGGCGAAGTGTGTCGGGTGAAATTGGTCACGGGTGATTTGCTGGCGCACGACAAAGGTCAAGTGTTCACCCTGGATCTGAGTGTTTGGCGCGAATCCGATGGTGTTTGCGTGTGGCAAGCCCGTCAGACCTTGCTGCGGCTCGGAGTCTTGCCCGCCTCAGGCTCGCCGTGGCAACCGGAGGTGGTTCGCGATGCCCCTTTGCAGGTCTGCGCCGAGTTTGATGCGCCGGCTGACATTGGGCGGCGCTATGGCCGGGTGTCGGGTGATCACAATCCGATTCATTGGTCAGCCATCAGCGCCCGTTGTTTGGGCTTTCGTCGCGCCATCGCGCATGGGCTGTGGACGCAAGCCCGAGCCCTGGCGGTTTTGCACCCCGATGGGCTGCCTCAAGCCGCTCAGTTGCACACTGACTTCAAGCGCCCCCTGTGGTTGCCGGCGTGCGTCAAAGTGGCCCAATCCCCGGTGCGGGACGATCAGACTCTGTTTGAAGTGCGCGATGCCAGCAGCGATGTGGTACACCTGCGTGCCGAGCTCACTATAGGCTCCTTTGTCCAGGGGAAACTGTCATGACCCATTTGCCTCGGCGCGTTGCCATCGTGGGCGGTAATCGCATCCCGTTTGCCCGCTCCAACACCGCCTATGCACGCGCCTCCAACCACGACTTACTCACGGCCGCCTTGCAGGGGCTGATTGACCGCTTTCAGTTGCATGGCCAGCGCCTGGGCGAGGTCGCGGGGGGCGCGGTCATGAAGCACAGCCGCGATTTCAACCTGGTGCGCGAGGCGGTGCTGTCGACCACCTTGTCGCCCCAGACCCCTGCCTTTGACCTGCAGCAGGCGTGCGGCACCGGGCTCGAAGCCGCTATTTTGGTGGCTAACAAAATCGCCCTGGGGCAGATCGAGTGCGGCATCGCTTGCGGCAGCGACACCACGTCTGACGCACCCATTTCACTTCACGATGGCTTGCGCCGCACTTTGCTCGACATCGGCAGGGCGCGCAGTGGTTGGCAAAAGGCTCAACGCGCATGGCGCCTGCGGCCGGGGCAATTGTTTCGGCCCGAGTTGCCCCGCAATGCCGAGCCACGCACCGGTTTTTCCATGGGGGAGCACGCCGAACTCATGGCACAACAATGGGGCATCTCACGCCAGGAACAGGATGAATTGGCCCTGCAAAGTCATCAGAAGTTGGCGGCAGCGTTCGACAGCGGGTTTTTCAACGATCTGATCACGCCCTGCCTGGGCCTGAAGGCTGACAACAACCTGCGGCGTGGCTTGAGTGCTGAGCAACTGGCCAAACTCAAGCCGGCGTTCGATCGGCAGGTGGCTCCCGGTCAAGGCACGCTGACGGCGGGTAACTCGACCGCTTTGACCGACGGCGCATCTGCGGTCTTGTTGGCCAGCGAAGACTGGGCCACCCGGCAGGGTCTGCCGGTGTTGGCTTACCTGACCCTCAGCGAGGTGGCGGCGGTGGATTTTTTCCATCCCGATCCTGGCCAGCGTGAGGGCATGCTGTTGGCGCCGGCCTACGCCGTGTCGCGCATGCTGACGCGGGCAGGGTTGAGGTTGCAGGATTTTGATGTTTACGAAATCCACGAAGCCTTTGCCGCTCAGGTGCTGTGTACCCTGAAAGCCTGGGAGGATCCGGTGTTTTGTCGTGACAAGTTGGGACTGGATCAGCCATTGGGTCCCATCGATCGGCAAAAACTCAATGTCACCGGCAGTTCCCTGGCCGTCGGCCACCCGTTTGCCGCCACCGGCGCCCGGATCTTGCCCACCTTGGCCAAATTGCTGGATCAGCGGGGTGGCGGTCGTGGGCTGATTTCAATTTGTGCCGCTGGCGGTCAAGGCGTCGTGGCCATCGTGGAGAAGTAGAGCGTGCTGAATTTCAGAGTCCCTTTGGCCGATATGCGCTTCGTCATGAACGAGGTGTACGACTACCCCGCCCATTACCGGGGTTTGGGTGGCAGTGAGCCCGCCACCCCCGAATTGGTCGATGCCATCATGGAGGCGGCTGCAACCTACAGCGAAGAGGTGCTGGCCCCCCTGTACACCCCTGGAGACACAGAGGGTTGCCACTTCCATGCCGGCGAGGTCAGCACCCCTCGGGGCTACAAGGCCGCTTACCAGCAATTCATCGAAGGTGGTTGGCAGGGTCTGTCTTACCCGGCCGAATACGGCGGGCAAGGGTTGCCCATGTCGCTCAATCTGATCAAGAGCGAGATGATGGGCACCGCCAATTGGGCTTTCAACATGTACCCGGGACTGAGCATCGGGTGCATCAACACCATCATGCAATACGGCACCGAGTCTGTGAAAGCGCAGTTTTTACCGCCGCTGGTCTCCGGGGCATGGACCGGTACCATGTGCCTGACCGAACCGCAATGCGGGTCGGATCTGGCACAGGTCAAAACCCTGGCACGGCCCCTGGATAATGGGCGCTATGCCTTGAGTGGCACCAAGATTTTCATCTCCAGCGGCGAACATGACCTGACCGACAACATCATTCACATCGTGCTGGCCCGCTTGCCCGATGCGCCTGCCGGTACTCGCGGGATTTCGCTTTTTCTGGTGCCCAAATTCAAAGTGCTCGCCGATGGCAGTCTGGGGGAGCGCAATCCGGTTCACTGTGGCGCCATCGAACACAAAATGGGCATTGCGGCCAGCGCCACGGCCTTGCTCAACTTTGACCAGGCCGAGGGCATTTTGATCGGCGAGATCCACAAAGGGCTGGAAGCGATGTTCACTTTCATGAACACGGCTCGCATCGGAACCGCCATCCAAGGCGTGGCCCACGCCGAGTTGTCACACCAGGGGGCATTGGCCTATGCGCGCGAGCGCCGCTCGATGCGTTCGCTGTCGGGCAAGAAAGAGCCCGGTCAGGCGGCCGATGCCATCGTGTGGCACCCCGATGTGCGTCGCATGTTGCTGACCCAAAAAGCCATTGCCGAGGGCGGGCGAGCGATGATTTATGGCGCCGCACAGTGGGCAGATCGGATGTTTGCCGCTGCTTGGGCGGGTGATCAGCAGACCCACCATCTTTGCGACGCCGAACTGGGGTTCTACACCCCCATCCTCAAGGGTTTTCTCACCGAGATGGGGATCGAAGCCGCTCAACTGGGCATCCAGGTGTTGGGCGGGCACGGTTATATCCGCGAACATGGCATGGAGCAGATTGCCCGTGACGCCCGCATCTCGACTTTGTACGAAGGGACCACGGGTATCCAGGCGCTGGATTTGCTGGGCCGCAAGGTCATGTTGCAAACCAAAGGTCGGTGCGTGCGCGATTTCACGCACCGCATGTGGTTGCTGGCGCGCGGCGCTTTGCTCAGTCCGGGGTTCCGGGGGCGATGGGGCCGGTCTCTGGCGTGGCGTGCCCTGCAATGGAACGCCCTGACCCTGCGCCTGATGGTGCAAGCCAGGTCCGACGCTGATCAAGTCGGCGCCGCCTCGTTCGATTACCTGATGTATTCGGGATATGTGATGATGGCCTACTACTGGGCGCTGATGGCCGAGCGGGCACAGCAGGCCTTGCACAGCGGGCAGGGCGGCCAATCGGCTGCGTTTTACCGGGCCAAAATCGAAACCGCCCAGTTTTACTTCGAGCGCATCTTGCCCCGTGCTGATGTCCACCATCGGACGGCCTTGGCCCCGGCGCGCACTTTGATGCAAATGCACGCTTGCCCTTTGCAATCCGATTGAATCCCCCGATGTCAGTGGTTCACAACTTGAAACAATGGGCTCTCGAGGCCATCGGCGATCGCGTGCGTGCTGTGGCCGGTTCCGAATCCTCGCTGGATGACTTCAAAACGCCAGCGGGGGATCCGGGCTTGTTTGGCCCCCATTCCATGTCCTGGCGGGTGCATGCACATTTCACCGCCATGATGGTCGGCGGTTTGTCTTCCCTCATGGTGCAGGCCCTGCATCCCCGTGCCTTGGCAGCAGTCTGGGATCATTCTGATTTCCGGCGCCAACTCAAGGCGCGTCTGGGGCGCACGGCTTATTTTGTGGCCGCCACCACCTATGGTGGGCGAGCCCAAGCGCTGCGGGCGATCGAGCGCGTCAATGTCATCCATGCCGGATTGAAGGGCGTTGACCCGCAGGGACGGCCTTATGTGGCCAATGAGCCCGATCTGATTCGCTGGGTGCATTTGATCGAAGTCACCTCATTTTTGCAGGGCCATCAGCACTTGTCGTTGAACCCCTTGACCCCGGTTGAATGTGACCAATACATCGCCGAGATGACCCAAATCGGTCATTTGTTGGGGGCGATCGATTTACCGCTGACCTTGCAGGGCACGCAAGACGCTCTGCAGGCTTACCGCTCTGAGTGGTCAGCCGATGAACGTGTGCAAGAGATCGTGCGTCTCATCGAGGCGTATCCGGCCGATCCGCCCGATCGCCCCTTCATGGCCTTGATCCTGCGCGCTGCGTGGGACGTCACCCCGCATTGGGCCCTGAATGTGTTGGGTCGAAACCCGTCCTGTGAGGCACAAAGGCAGCTCACCCGGTTGGCGTTACAAGCGGCTGGCGCACCGGTCCAGTGGATGCTCGACCAACAGGGGGTGGCGCCCACTGCCAGAGCGCGTCTGGGCGCAAATTGGACAAAGTGGTGAGAACGGGTTACACTACCCATATTGCAACCCATTGCTTACCCTAGTTGCAACAGGTCTGATTCTGGTCAGGGCTCATTGCCTCACCCTCGCACCCGCCCTATTTTTCGGGCACTTCGGTGGTCAAACTTCCCCTTTTGGCAAGCCTCACTACCGCGCCATTTCACATGTCGCCACGGCCCATGGCCGCACCCAGAGTGCCCCCATGAATCCGGGTCCCAAGTGCCCGTTTATTGTTTTCTTCAATGTCATCTTTTTCTGCAACGCCGTTTACTGTCGGCAAGTTTCTCATCACTCCGCTGACCCGACTGGGTCCCGCAGGCCGTTTCACCGCCGCACTCTCCATCCGCCGCGGTAAAGGCACTCAAACCCATGACCGGATTTATGCCTTCAAGCCAGCCTTTGCCACGCAGGACAGTGCCCTGACTTACGCCGCTGCCCAAGGACGCTACTGGATGCTCCATCCGGCGTCTTGGGCTTGACCGAACCCTCCAGGAGCCCCTCATGGCCAAAGAAGAACTCATCGAAATGAACGGCAAAGTGGACGAAGTCCTGCCCGATTTGCGTTATCGCGTGACGCTGGAAAACGGTCACCAACTCATTGCCTATACCGGCGGCAAGATGCGCAAGCACAGCATCCGGATCCTGACCGGTGATCGGGTCACGCTGGAGATGTCGCCCTACGACTTGTCCAAGGGGCGCATCACCTTCCGTCACCTTGAAAACCGCCCGCCTCGTGTGGGCGCCCCGGCATTCAAGCGCAGCCGTTGAAACCAAGCGGCCACATTTTCCCCCGCGCCCAAATTTCGGAGGGCGCATTTTTCGAAAGGCTCCATCATGAGCAACAAACTGTACGTCGGTAACCTCTCTTATTCGGTGCGTGACGACGATCTGCAACAACAATTTTCTGCCTTCGGTCAGGTCCAATCGGCCAAGGTCATGATGGAGCGCGACACCGGTCGCTCCAAAGGCTTCGGCTTTGTCGAGATGGGCAGCGCCCAGGAAGCCCAGGCAGCCATCGAGGGCATGCATGGCAAAAACATGGGCGGTCGCGACCTGACTGTCAACATCGCTCGCCCCATGGAGCCTCGTCCCCCCCGCAGCGGTGGCGGCTTTGGTGGCGGCGGCGGTGGCGGCTACGGCGCTGGTCGTCGCAACAGCTACTGATCGCATCTGCCCCTGCCGGGCAGGGGCATGGGTGAACGCGGGTGCGCCTTCGCGCCTGCTGCCCTATGATGAATGTTCTTGTCGCATCGAGACCAGAGCATGAAATCGTCATTCAAAGGCAACAAGCAAGACCTGCCTGCCAAGATCTGTTGCGCTTGCAACCGGGTCATGACCTGGCGCAAAGCCTGGGCCAAAAATTGGGAGCAAGTCAAATATTGCTCGGATGCTTGTCGCAAGACCAAACAGCGTGCCGCATGAATTGGGGCGCGCTTTTGGCGTTGGCGTGGGCTTGTCTGTTCACCTGGTCCGCCCAGGCGTCCGATTTGGCCCAGCGATTGCGTTCTCCTGATCATGTCTTGCTCATGCGACATGCCCACGCTCCAGGCGTGGGCGATCCACCGGGTTTCAACCTGGCGCGTTGCGAGACCCAGCGGGTGCTCAACGAGGACGGCAAACGCCAAGCTCAGCGCACCGGCCATTGGTTGCGCCAGCAAGGCGTGCATCAGGCGCTGATTTACAGCAGCATTTGGTGCCGTTGTCAGCAAACTGCCGAGGGTCTGCAACTGGGGCCTGTGCGCATCGAGTCTTCATTGGGGTCTTTTTTTCAGGATGCTGGACAGGCCGCGCCGCAGACCCAAGCTTTGCAGGCGTTCATGGCCCGGGCTTTGCCCCACAAAGGCGATCAGGCGTTGATCCTGGTCACCCACCAGGTCAACATCACCGAACTCACGGGGCGGTATGTGGGCACTGGTGACATGGTGTTGGTGCGGGTCAATCCTCAAGGTCAGGTGCTTGATATCAAGATTTATCCAAGCCCGGCTCCCCACTGAGCAGGTTCATTCGTCTGGACGACGTGCTCGGTCGGCCCTGCCCGTCGGGATCAACCACTCCCCGCATCAGGGCCGAACGGGTGCGGCAATCTCGACCATGATTTCATTGCGCCTGAACATCGGCAAGATCCAGGGCGGGTCGTAGCGCGCCAACTGGGGTGTGCCGATCCTGCGCAACGATTGGCGAGCGATCCATTGCAGGGTCTCGTCGGTTTTGGCTTGGACCCGGGCCACGCTGTTGAACCCGCTGTAGCGATGCACCACGACAAATTTTTCGGGCACTTCCCGCACCGTCACTTGAGGGTTGTTGGGCTTGGGAAGCGTGGCCAGGGTGTACTTGCTGGGCATGACGAAGTGAATGCGCCATTGAGTGGCTTGACGCATGGCACTCTCAATCTCAGGCTCGACCGTCACTGGTGCGGTCATGGCGATTGGGGTCGATTGAGGCTCGACCGCCACGGGTGCGGTCATGGCGATCTTGGTCGATGCGTCAGAAGCGGCCAATCGGTTGTTGCCAAAAATGAAGTCGGCAATGCGTCGAAAGCCGGTGTTGGAAGCTGCATCCATGTCCCCTTCGACCCAGGTTTCGGCAATCAGCATCGGGGCGTATTGCCTGATTTCAAAGTCGCCGTCTTGTCGCAGGGTTTGGTATGGGGGTTCTTCAGTGGCCATGGCGGAGCCGATGCAGAGCATGAATGAAGCGACCCACCGGGGCAACACGGTGCAAGCCCTGTGCAACATGCCAAGCCGGTCGGGGCAAAAGGGTGGGGGTGAAATTTTGACCATGGCCATAGCATAGGGGGTTGAGTGAACCCCTGATGGAGACCAGGTCAGCCCGGGGCTCGAAGTCCTCAGGAGTTGGCGTACTCTTTCTCGTGCATCCAGGCCGCGTGCTTGGGCGCGCGTTTGGTTTGGCTCCATTCTTCCAGCATGGCCCACTTCACTTCATCGAGTTGACGGTACATGTCGGGGGTGCCGACATCGCAGGCGACCTCCAAACGATGACCATTGGGGTCGAAGAAATAGATGGATTTGAAGATGGCGTGATCCGTCACGCCCAACACTTCGACGCCGTTGGCCTCGAGCCTCGCCTTGTATTGCTCCAGTTCTGCCTCGGTTTTGACCTTGAAAGCCAGGTGCTGAACCCAGTTCGGGGTGTGGGGGTCGCGTCCCATGTCCGGGCTGTTGGGCAGCTCGAAAAAAGCCAGCACATTGCCGTTGCCTGCATCCAGAAAGACGTGCATGTAGGGGTCAGGGGCTTTGGTACTGGGCACCTGGTCTTCGGCAATGGCCAAGACGAAATCCATGCCCAGATTCTTCACATACCACTCGACGGTTTCTTTGGCGTCGTGACAGCGGTAAGCAACATGGTGGATGCGATCGATCTTCATGGGAGTACCTTGGAATGATAGAGGCTGACGATGGGTGGATCTTAAGGCTTAAGCGTCAGCGGGTCAAAGCGTGCCCGGAGGATGGGCGGCCAGTGGGATTCAGGGTTATGCGTTCAAGACTAAGATGACGCAACCTTTGGAGAGATTGTGATCATGAATGCGACAGTTTTGCTGATCCTTGTTGCTGGTTTATTGCCCATCCTTTGCGCAGGGCTCGCGAAATGGGGTGCCAGCGGTTATGACAATCAACAGCCCCGGGCCTGGTTGGCTAAACAAGACGGTTTCAGGGCGCGCGCTGATGCCGCCCAACAAAACAGTTTTGAAGCCTTTCCTTTTTTTGCGCTGGCAGTGGTGTTGGCCGACGTTTACGAGGCTGCGCCTGAAGACATCGAGTTTTGGGGCTGGGCGTTCATTGTTTTGCGACTGATTTATATTTTTTGTTACGTGACCGACCGCGCCGCCTGGCGCTCAGTGGTCTGGATTTTGGGCTTGGCCGTGGTGATCCGCCTCTACGCCTTGGTGCTCTGAACGGTCACCTGCTTGACATCGATCGATTCTTTTATTGATCGATTGGTAACTACCCTAAAGCCCCTCTACGGGTTTTCTATTACGCTTTCAACTGAGCGGTTCTGAGCGTGGCCGCTGATTTTCAACAGGGGAGTTTCATGGAAGTTTTGAGAGAAGAAAAAGACGGGATGATCATCGAGTGGGACGTGTCCATCCGCATGAGCGATGGCGTGACCATGCGTGCCGATGTGTTTCGGCCCATACAGCCCGGTAAGTACCCCGTCATCCTGACCTATGGTCCCTATGCCAAGGGGTTGCCGTTTGATGTGGGGTACAAAACCGCATGGCACCGCATGATCACCGCCTATCCCGAGGTTGCCCAGGGCACTTCGAACAAGTACCAGAGTTGGGAGCTGGTGGACCCCGAAAAATGGGTACCCGATGGCTATGTTTGTCTGCGCGTCGATTCTCGTGGTGCCGGCAATTCAGAGGGGTTTCTCGACGTCTGGTGCGCCCAGGAGGCGCGCGATCAATACGAGTGCATCGAGTGGGCAGCGGTGCAACCCTGGAGCAACGGCAAAGTCGGCTTGAATGGCATTTCTTACTACGCCATGAACCAGTGGCAGACGGCTGCGCTGCAACCGCCTCATTTGGCCGCCATGTGTGCCTGGGAGGGGGCTTCCGACTATTACCGCGAACTGTGCCGCCATGGGGGCATCCTCAGTGACTTTTTTGGCGGCTGGTATCTGCGACAGGTGAAATCGGTCCAGTATGGCGTCGGTGAACGGGCCGAAAAGAACCCCAACAACGGCCGGTCAGTGGCCGGGGACATCACGCTTTCTGACGAAGAATTGGCCCAGCGCCGTGCCTCTAGCGACATCAGCATCCAGAATCGGGAGATGCTGGATGAAGACTACTTGTCACGGATTCCGGACCTCTCCAAGATCAAAGCGCCGGTGCTTTCAGCGGGCAACTGGGGCGGGGTGGGCTTGCACCCGCGCGGAAATTTTGAAGGTTTTTTGCGTGCCGGCTCCGAGCAAAAATGGCTCGAAGTCCATGGCGACACGCATTTTTCACATTTCTACTCCAACTACGGCTTGGCGCTGCAAAAGAAATTCTTCGGCTATTTCTTAAAGGGCGAACAAAACGGCTGGGACCAGGCCCCCAAGGTGCAACTGAACATTCGTCATCCCGGCGAAAAATTCGTTCTTCGCGCCGAAAACGAATGGCCACTGGCGCGCACCCAATGGACGCGTTTTTATCTTCATCCCGAGGGCATGAAGTTGGATCCGGCGGAAAACACCACCGAAACCACCTTGTCATATCACACCCGCTCCGAAGGATTGGCATTCAGCACCGGGCCATTACAACAAGACATGGAAATCACCGGTCCATTGGCGGCCAAACTCAGGCTGTCTTCAGACACGAAAGATGCCGATGTCTTTTTGGCCGTGCGCGTGTTCGATCCCCAGGGTCAAGAGGTGTCCTTCATCGGGTCCAACGACCCCCGCACGCCTGTCGCTCTGGGCTGGTTGCGCGCCTCACATCGCAAGACCGATCCAGCCAAGTCTTTGCCCTATCGGCCCTGGCACACCCACGATGAAAAACAATGGCTGGTGCCTGGCCAAGCGGTCGACCTCGATGTCGAAATCTGGCCCACTTGCATCGTGATTCCCAAAGGGTACACCCTGGTCTTCAATGTGCGCGGCAAAGACTACCGCTACGACGACGAGGGCGTGATTTTGCCCTTTGACACCCGACCCATGTATGGGGTGGGACCGTTCTCCCACGAGAACCCGGTTGATCGCCCGCCCGATGTGTTCCACACCACCAACCATTTGCACTTCGGCCCCGGCCATCAACCTTATGTCCTGATGCCGATCATTCCCGTCCACCGTTAAACAGGAGTTGTCTGATGCGTGCTTCCCGTTCACTTCGTTGGCGTCGCGGTCTGCTGTTGGCCCTGGGTCTGACTTGTCTGGCACCGGTTTATGCCCAAGCTCAGACCTACCCCAACCGACCGATCAAACTGGTGGCTCCATTCCCGCCGGGAGGCACAAGCGATGTGCTGTCGCGCATCATCGCCAAAAAACTGGGCGAGGCCCTGGGGCAGCCCATCACGGTCGACAACAAGCCGGGTGCCAGTGGCAACATCGGCCATGATTTCGTGGCCAAATCAGCTCCCGATGGCTACACCATCGTGATCACCAACAGCAGCACCTTCACCACCAACCCCTATCTGTACAAACGCATGCCGTTTGACCCCTACAACGATTTTGAATCGATGGGGCTTGTGGCTTCGGCCGGGCAGGTTCTGGTGGTGCATCCTTCGGTGCCCGTCAAGACGGTGAGCGAACTCACGGCATTGGCCAAGTCTCGCCCTGGCAAGCTGAATTTTGGCTCGGGCGGCAAAGGCATTCAGTCGCACATCAGTGGTGAGATGTACAAGTCTGCTGTGGGTGTGGACATTGTTCATGTGCCTTACAAAGGCACCATCCAGGCTGTCTCCGACCTGGTTTCTGGTCAAGTCGAGATGGTCTTCTCAGACATGGTACCGGCCATGCCCCAGATCAAGGCCGGCACGGTGCGTGCCTTGGCTGTGACTTCGGCCAATCGCTCGGCGGCCTTGCCCGATGTGCCAACCATGATCGAGGCAGGGGTTCCTGGCTTCAACGCCGGTGTGTGGTGGGCACTGTTGGCTCCCAAAGGCACTCCACAGCAAGTCGTGACCCGCATCAACACCGAATGGGGCAAGATCAGCAAGGACCCTGAAGTCATCGAGGCTTACGGTCGCCTCGGTGTCAATACCGAGCACAGCACCCCCGCCAAAGTGCTGGAGATGGCCCGTGCCGAATACCCCGTCATGGGCAAAATTTTGAAAGAGGCCGGCGTGCAGGCCGAGTGATTGAGCGATGGGCTTGTCCGGTGTGTGCGCCGGTTACTGACCCCGTGTGTCTTTGGAAGGTTCAGGCCCAGGCGTTTCAGACGCTTTTGCCTGTTTGTTTTCAGCTTCCCGGCGCAGCTGAGTCTGGCGCATGGCTTTTTTGACATCGCGGATTTGCCACACCCCAAAAGCCAGCGCCAGCACAAAAATCCCCAATTCGACCCAGATTCCCATGACCATCTCCTGTCAACTCAAGTTGACAAACTGAAAATAACATTTATATTGACACATTATGGTGTCCATTCCAAGTGACACCCTGGAGGTGTCATGGAATTGCTCAAGCGTGCTGAACAGGCGTTGGAACTGCATTTTGAACGTGCTTTGGGTCAAGGCACACCGACAGGCCTGGCGCAAGCCATGCGTCTGGCGGTGTTTTCCGGCGGCGCCCGGATCCGTCCCCAATTGTGCCTGGCCGTGGCGCAGGCTTGTGGCGACGATGCTCCGGAGTTGACCGACGCCGCCGCGGTTGCGGTCGAATTGATGCATTGCGCTTCTTTGGTGCACGACGACATGCCGGCCTTTGACAACGCCGACACCCGGCGTGGCAAACCCACAGTGCATAAAGTGCACGGTGAGCCCTTGGCCCTGCTGTGTGGTGACGCCCTGATCGTCATGGCTTATCAGGTCATTCTGAATGCCTGCCAGGATCCCTTGCGTTTGGGACCTTTGCTGCACAACCTTTCGCGCGGAGTCGGTGTGCCCGATGGCATCGTGGCGGGGCAGGCCTGGGAGTGCGAGACGCGAGCCGATCTGGCCACTTACCAGCAAGCCAAAACCGGCGCTTTGTTCGTCACCAGCGTGCGGGCGGGCGCTTTAGCCTGTGGCCAAGATGCACAACCTTGGAGCGATTTGGGACGCCACTTGGGGCAGGCCTATCAGGCCGCCGACGACATCCGCGATGTGATGGGGCACAGTGCTGAATTGGGCAAGCCTGTGGGCCAAGACGTTTTGCTGGGCAGACCTTCGGTCATGCGCCAACTGGGGCTGGAGGGAGCCTTGGCCTATTTCGACGATCTCATGAATCGGGCGGTGGAGTCGGTCCCCGCATGTGGCTGTCGGGCCATGCTTCAGCACCTGGTTCGGCTGGAGGCCAAGCGGCTGATCCCCATGCCCCGGCCGGCGCCAGTCGAGTCCAGCCTGCAAATGGCCGGTATGGCGGGGCATTGAGATGAGTGGCAGCCCCTCAGCGGGAACGCCGGCCCCCGAAGTCGGCTGGTTCGAGCGCTGGTGGCGTGGTCTCGAGCAACGCTTGGCGCAACCGCAAAGCTATGTCTGGGCCCGGTCGCGCTGGTACACGCGCTGGTTGGTGCGTCGACGCACGGCGCAGCTGTTTGGGTGGATGTCGGGCTTTGTGCAAAGCCAGGTCTTGCTGGCCAGCGTGCGTCTGGGCTTGCTCGACGCCCTGGCCGATCAGCCGCGCACCTTGCGCGAGTTGGGCTTGCGGCTGAATGTGCCCGAGCACCCGCTGGCGTGCTTGCTCGACTCAGGGGTGGCGATGGGATTGTTCAAACACCACAGCAAGGGTGCTTATCGACTGGGGGCAGCCGGTCACGTGCTGCGCAGCCAGCCTGGCATCACCGCCATGATCGAACACAACCACCTGCTCTATGCCGACATGAGCGAGCCCGATGCTTTTTTGCGTCGCAGTGGACCAGGTCAGATGGGACAGTACTGGACTTATGCGCACGACACCGACGCTGCGCGTTCGGCCATGCCCGGCGCCCATGACATGGTCCGCTACAGCGGTCTGATGGATGCTTCCCAGGGTTTTGTGGTCACTGAGATCCTGGATGCCTTCCCCTTTGACGACCACCGCCAAGTACTCGACATCGGCTGTGGCAAAGGCCGCTTCATGAGCGCATTGGCTCAGCGGCATGCACACCTGAAGGTTCAGCTGTTCGACCTGCCTGCTGTGGTCGATTTGGCGCGCCAGCGCTTGGAGCAAGCAGGCCTGAGCAGTCGTGCCAGTTGTCATGGCGGCAGTTTCATGACCGACCCTTTGCCCGCCGGCGCCGATTTGATCACGCTGGTTCGCGTGTTGCACGACCATGACGATGCCACCGTGGCCAACTTGCTGCGCAAAGTCTGGCAAGCCTTGCCTGCGGGAGGGCGCATCATGGTCGCCGAGCCCATGCGCTTGCCGCCCGGACAGGGTGAGGTGGTCGACCCGTACTTCCATTTTTATCTGCTTGCCATGGGGGCAGGGCGTTTGCGCAGCCCTCAGGTGATTGCCAACATGTTGACCCAAGCCGGCTTCGGCGGTGTCGAACAGGTCCCCACCGCCATGCCCATTCATGCACAAATCGTGACAGGGCAAAAAATAGGTGTTAACCCTAATTCCCCACATAAATAGTCAATTCAAGTTGACATTTTTTAATGTCAACCGAAAATGAACCCATGAAAGCCCAAGCCATCGTCTTCGACCAACCCAAGCAGGTCAGTTTGCAAGCACTGGAATTGTGCGCGCCTGGCGATGACGACATCGAAGTGGCCGTCCAATTCAGTGGCATCAGCACCGGGACCGAGCGCCTCTTGTGGGACGGCAGCATGCCGGCCTTCCCGGGCATGGGCTACCCCCTGGTGCCTGGCTATGAGGCCGTGGGCGAAATCGTCGCCGCCGGCGCACATTCAACGCTGCGCCCCGGACAGCGGGTCTTTGTGCCTGGTGCCCATTGCTGGCGCAATGGGGTGCACAGCCTGTTTGGCGGTTCGGCGTCGCGTTTGGTCGTTCCCCATCAAAGGGTGGTGGCGGTTGATGAGATTGCCGGTCCGCAGGCCGTTTTGCTGGCCTTGGCGGCCACGGCTTACCACACGGTAGCGGGTGGGGGCAGTGCAGCGCCTTTCACGCCCCCTGATCTCATCATCGGTCATGGCGTCATGGGGCGCTTGCTGGCGCGACTCACCGTGGCTTCGGGTGCTCCTGCACCGGTGGTCTGGGAAACCCGGGCGGCTCGCAGCAATGGGGGACTGGGCTACAGCGTGATTCGCCCCGGTGACGACACTCGCCGCGACTACAACGCCATTTATGACGTCAGTGGTGACGCCAGTCAACTCAACGACCTGATCGCGCGTGTGCGCCCGGGTGGTGAAGTGGTGTTGGCAGGTTTTTACAAACAAGACATCCAATTCGCATTTGCACCGGCTTTCATGCGCGAGGTTCGTTTGCGCATTGCGGCCGAGTGGAAACGCCCGGATTTGCTGGCCGTCGAGCGGCTGATCGCCCTGGGGCGATTGCAACTCGATGACCTCATCACCCACGTACACAGCCCGGCCCAGGCCGAAGCCGCGTATTCGACGGCATTCGACGATGCCGATTGTCTGAAGATGGTTTTGGACTGGAGCACCCAATCATGGACTTGAGCAACACCCCCAAGCAAACCCAAATCATTGCCATTTATGGCAAGGGTGGTATCGGCAAAAGCTTTACCTTGGCCAACCTGAGTTACATGATGGCGCAGCAGGGGCGTCGTGTGTTGCTGATCGGTTGCGATCCCAAGAGTGACACCACCAGCCTGCTTTTTGGCGGCAAGGCTTGTCCAACCATCATCGAGACCTCATCGCGCAAGAAATTGGCGGGTGAAGAGGTTCAAATTGGTGATGTCTGCTTCAAGCGCGATGGCGTCTATGCGATGGAGTTGGGCGGCCCCGAGGTGGGCCGAGGCTGCGGCGGTCGCGGCATCATCCACGGCTTTGAAACGCTGGAAAAACTGGGCTTTCACGAGTGGGGCTTTGATTACGTGCTGCTCGACTTTCTGGGCGATGTGGTGTGCGGCGGTTTTGGATTGCCGATCGCCCGCGACTTGTGTCAAAAAGTGATTGTGGTGGGCAGCAACGATTTGCAATCGCTGTATGTCGCCAACAATGTCTGTTCGGCCGTCGAGTATTTCCGCAAGCTCGGCGGCAATGTCGGCGTGGCCGGCATGGTGATCAACAAAGACGACGGCACCGGTCAGGCACAGGCCTTTGCTCAAAACGCCGGCATCCCGGTGCTGGCCTCGATCCCTGCCAACGAAGACATCCGCCGCAAGAGCGCCAGTTACGACATCATCGGTAAGCCCGATGGCGAGTGGGGTCCGCTGTTTGCCGGTCTGGCCGATCAGGTCGCAACGGCGCCGCCCCGCCAACCCAAGCCACAGACGCAAGACGAGTTGCTGGCGCTGTTTGATTCGGACACCGTGGGTCGCAATGTGGTCTTGCAACCGGCCAGCCAGACCGACATGCTGGGTCACGCGCCTGCGCCCAAGCCCAGCTTCGAGGTCGTCTACGACGAGGCCTGAACATGAACCACCGCGTCATTCCCATTCAGACCGCACCGGCCTCGACAGCGCCCGCTGAAGGGGTGTCGTGCAGCCAGGGGGCGGATCAGATGCGCTCGCAAGCCGAACAAGCAGGCAAGGCTGAAGTGCTGGCGCAATACGATCGCGATTACCCGCGACTGCCCGGACAAGGGCCGCATGACCAACCGCAGAGCATGTGCCCGGCTTTCGGATCTTTGCGGGTGGGGTTGCGCATGCGTCGGGTGGCCACGGTGTTATCAGGATCGGCCTGTTGCGTGTATGGCCTGACTTTCACCTCGCATTTTTATGGCGCGCGTCGCAGCGTGGGCTATGTGCCCTTCAACTCCGAGACCCTGGTCACCGGCAAGTTGTTTGAAGACATCCGCGAAGCCGCTTTCGCCCAGGCTGATCCCGATAAGGTGGACGCCGTGGTCATCATCAACTTGTGCGTGCCGACCGCCAGTGGCGTGCCCTTGCAATTGTTGCCTAAAGAGATCAACGGCGTGCGCATCATCGGCATCGATGTGCCTGGTTTTGGTGTGCCCACCCATGCTGAAGCCAAAGATGTGTTGGCCGCAGCCATGTTGCGTTATGCCAAGCAAGAGGTGATGAATGGGCCGGTATCCGCTCCCAAGGGCGGGCGTCAGTCGATGCCCACCATCGCCTTGCTGGGCGAGATGTTCCCGGCTGATCCGGTGGGCATTGCCCAACTGATTGCCCCCATGGGCCTGGGCGTGGGGGCCGTGGTGCCAACCCGTGAGTGGCGCGAGCTGTATGCCGCCCTAGACAGTGTGGCCGTGGCCGCGATTCACCCGTTTTACACCGCCAGCGTGCGCGAGTTCCAGGACATCGGACGCCCCATCATCGGATCGGCTCCGGTGGGCGTCGAGGGCGTTCAATCCTGGTTGACCGACTTGGGCCAGCAGCTGGGTTTGCCCCAAGCGCAAACCGATCAGGCTCGCAACAACGCTTTGGGAGCCATGCGCGAAGCCCTCAAACACGCCCGCATTGATGGTCGCATCACCCTCAGCGGCTACGAGGGCTCCGAACTGATCGTGGCGCGCTTACTGATCGAGTGTGGCGCCGATGTCCGGTATGTGGGCTCGGCTTGTCCTTCAACCCCCTGGAACCAGGCCGATGCGCAGTGGTTGCAGGCACACGGTGCACAGGTGCAATTCCGCGCCAGCCTCGAGCAAGATTTGGCGGCGATTGATGAATATCAGCCTCAGTTGGCCATCGGAACCACGCCCGTGGTTCAAAGGGCCAAGCAAATGGCGATTCCTTCGTTGTATTTCACCAACCTGATTTCTGCCCGTCCCCTCATGGGCGTGGCGGGCGTGGGCTCTTTGGTGCAGGTGGTGCGCAGTGCCATCGGTAACCAGGATCGATTTCAGGCCATGCGGGCATTTTTTGACCATGTCGGCGATGGCGACAACGCCGGTGTCTGGGAAAACCTGCCCCGTGCACGTCCGGAATTTCGGGCTGAAGTACGCCGCCAGGCTGAGAAGCTGGCGAAAAAACGCAAAGCCGAGGAGATGGGACCATGAGCGCCTTGCCCTTTGTGCTGGATCATGACCGCGCGGGCGGTTATTGGGGCGCGGTGTATGTGTTCACCGCCATCAAGGGCATGCAAGTGGTCATCGATGGCCCGGTCGGTTGTGAGAACCTGCCGGTTACCAGCGTGCTGCACTACACCGATGCCTTGCCGCCGCACGAGCTGCCGATCGTGGTCACGGGTTTGGGCGAAGAAGAGTTGGGGCGCGATGGCACCGAAGGAGCCATGCGTCGGGCGCACAAGACCCTGGATCCCGAGTTGCCGGCCGTGGTGGTGACCGGCTCCATCGCCGAGATGATCGGGGGTGGCGTCACGCCTGAAGGGACCAACCTGCAGCGGTTTTTACCCCGCACCATCGACGAGGATCAGTGGCAGTGCGCCGACCGCGCGATGTATTGGCTTTGGACTCAGTATGGCTTGCGAAAAGTGCCCAAGGCGCGCGATGTCAAGGCCCGCAAGCCCGAGGAAAAGCCGCGCGTCAACATCATCGGGCCGTGCTACGGCACGTTCAACTCGCCCAGCGATCTGGCTGAAATCCGTCGTCTGGTGCAAGGCATCGGGGCCGAAGTCAACATGGTTTTTCCGCTGGGCAGCCACATGGCCGATGTCTCGCGCCTGGTGGAAGCCGACGTCAACATCTGCATGTACCGAGAGTTTGGTCGCATGTTGTGTGAGGCGCTCGAACGCCCCTATTTACAAGCACCGATTGGTTTGCATGCCACCACCCAGTTTTTGCGCAAATTGGGCGAGTTGCTGGGGCTGGACCCCGAGCCTTTCATTGAGCGCGAACGCCATACCACTCTGAAGCCGGTGTGGGACTTGTGGCGCTCGGTGACCCAGGATTTTTTCAGCACCGCCAGTTTTGCCGTGGTGGCCACTGAAACCTATGCCCGCGGTTTGACCCGATTTTTAGGCGATGAAATGGGCTTGCCGTGTCGCTTCAGCGTGGCGCGCAAACCCGGGGGCAAAACCGACAACGCCAGCGTGCGTGAATTGTGTCAAACCCAGATGCCGCTGGTGATGCTGGGTAGCTATAACGAGCGGATGTATTTGGCCGAGGTGGCCCAGCGCAGCCCCATGCGAGCGGCTTTCATCCCGGCTTCCTTCCCGGGCAGCATCATCCGACGCCACACCGGCACGCCTTTCATGGGTTACAGCGGTGCGACCTATTTGGTGCAGGAAGTCTGCAATGCCCTGTTTGATGCGTTATTTCACATCCTGCCTTTGGGTACCGATCTCGATCAGACTGAGGCCACCCACGCCAAAGGCAACCAGCAGGCTTGGCAGCCCCAGGCTCAAGAGCTCATGACCCAACTGGTGGGGCAACAACCCGTGCTGGTTCAAATTTCTGCCGCCCGCCGACTGCGAGATCACGCCGAGCGTTTGGCCCGGATGTCTGGCGACGAACAAGTGGGCGCAAGCCATGTCGAGGCCGCTGGCCGTGAAATGGGATGGGAGGTCACCGCATGATCTCCCTGCTGCCCTGCACGCCCATTGGCGTCTTTTTACCGAATGTCGTGGCACATCGCTGCGGACACCCAGGTGCACGGGTTGAGTGCACCGCGGGCCATCAGGCTCAATGAAAGGAGCAACCATGTCAAATCGGACTTCCATTTCCGGTCTCACTGACGAAGAAGCTCAAGAGTTCCATCACTACTGGATGCAGGGTTTTGTGGGCTTCACGGCC